>ENA-OPFG01000018-OPFG01000018.1-human-gut-metagenome-genome-assembly--contig:-NODE-18-length-97872-cov-5.778944_pt1 | contig 97872 bp, 85 predicted proteins | sample MGYA00241304_ERZ501542 | MGnify/ENA primary metagenome ERZ501542 (study PRJEB25962, sample SAMEA2042427) | human gut metagenome | biome: human gut; feature: human-associated habitat; material: faeces...
GGGAAAGATTGCCCTTGTAAAGCTCCTTCGGCTGTTTCGGTATATAATTCATCCGAATTAAAATCTTTCTTTAGAACGTCCGCAGTGACCTGTATGATAGGCTTCATAGAGCTGTTTTCGTTCTCTAAAATGGGATAGCTGCAACTGTACGTATGTTTGTGTCCGCCAAGACATAAACGGTAATTATGGGTCTGTAAGAACTTTGAGAACCAATATGCATTAGCTTTAGTGGTATTAAAGTTCAAACGACTACCGCTTCGTTCTACGCTAGTATCTTCTTTACCGTCCCAATAGAATGAATTAATAAGATTTTGAGTAATAATAGTAAAAGGCATTTCATGACAATAAGCTATCTTAGCTTTAGCATTAATAGCTTTTGCATCATCTCTTTCACACCATTGTTTTATTAAGTCATACATTACTCCGGTAGTAGAAAGTCCATAAACACTTCGTTCAGTATTAGAACTTATCTCACTATTAACACATAAGAAATGAGTATGACCAACATCGAATGAGTATAATGATTCAACGAATATTTCCTTTCCTTCAACAGTAAATACAGGAGGATTTTCTTCATCCATTTCATAACAATAGAAGAAACGAATATTAGTAGCATTGATTTTAGAATCATCTCCACCGTCACCAAGAACATAGACATTAGCAGGAGTAAGGTCGTTGTTACCAACAGTAACCATTTCTGCAATATCATATAAAGATGCTCTACCAGCTTCGTAATCTAACCATTCATTAATACGATTACCATTCTGTGTCATATCACCAGTATTAATCATAAAGTAGCACATAGATATGTTACTAGTTTCATATCTATTAAAGTCCTTCTTTATTTGGTCAGCGGCTATTCTCCACACATTATATTCATCCCAATTAAAACCTTGTTGGTCGGAAGTCTGAACAAAGTTAAGAGCATCATTTTCCATATTTTCACTCATAACTACAAACCTGCGAACATCGCTCCTATAAGTTTCGTCTCTACCTACGTAATATTCATAATAGACATTCTTGTTTCTTGTATGAGTATCATATTGTTCTCCTAGATGAGTAAGTATTACCTTATGAGTAGTAAACGGAGTACCGTCAGTAGTTATAGCTCTAATACGATTATAGTATTTACGAACACCAGTTTCATTCTTAAACGATTCCACTTTAGTCCATTCAGTATAACTATTATCACTACGGTATGCACGATACCATAAGTATTCATCATAGTAACCTACGGAAACCCAATTAAAACATCTACTAGCATCATCATTAGGCTCATTACTTTCATTAATAGTATAACAAGCCTTGCGTCCTAAAGTCATAGTGACTTTATTAGGTTTGGTACTATCTAATAAAGTCTTATTAAAGAATACATTCTTATTCTCAAAACTAGCTCTAGGAGTATAAGATTCTACTCTAGGAATAACATCAGCTTCTAGGTTAACAAAGTACATATCATTAGCATTATTTCTAGCACTAAGAGCTTTAGTAGCTTGCTTAACATTATCCATAGTATAATACTTAGTAAACAAATACTTACTACTAAGATAACCATAAGCAGTATTTTCAGCAGCATCAACTTTATCAGCATCACCAGCATTAGGTATTTGTAGTCCAACCAAATCAATATAACCTTTAGATACCTTTATGGGGGAAGTCGCGTTATTATAAGGATTTGCAACTGAACTAGGCTCTGTTCCCCAAGTCAAGAAGAACTTAGCTTTCTTATTATCAAACTTAATAGGATTACCGTTACTAGCTATCCATTCCATATCATAGTTCTCAACTTTAATACGAGTAGTATTAATATTCATTACTGAACATTGAGCACCTCTAATTAGGAATGTCGAACCAGCTTTGATATTCCCCCATAAAGAGAGTGTTTCCCAATCTCCCCCTTCTGTACCATACTGTAATGATAATCCCTTTAGAGATATATCTTTACCTGTAAGATTACTAAGTTCAACGAAGTTATGAGAGCACGGATTATAACTATATTCATCACTTGTAATACCACCACAATATAATGAATTGATATATAGCTTTTGTAAATATAACGTAGTTACATATATCCAACCAGTTTCAAGGTCTTCTTGTCCACCAGTAGGTTCAGCTTGAGCTGTATCTAGTTCTTTCTTATATACTACTAATTGTCCATTGTTATTTACCTTAACTCGATATATTTGTCCGTTCGGTGCAATAAATCCAATAGTATCTAATTTGTCTAAAGCATCATAATCTATACTACCTCCACCTCCTGAACTACTACCAGTAAGATTAACAGGTTCTCCATCAATCTTAGTATATAAACGTTTCACATCGGTAGCAATAAGAAGTTCGTAGTCTACGAAATCTTTAAAGTTATCTTGAATTTCTTTAAGTGTTCCGTAGTGTCCACGAACTGCTTTAGTATTAGGTTCATATTGGTCAGTTTCAGGTTCAAGACTTTCACCTACTGCTGCAACACGAATAGCTATCTGTCCAGTATTAGGGTCAATAGGAGTATATTCCTTAGCAATAGATTTAGAGAAAGTATTACTAACATGACCGGGATTTATAATTAAATCTCTTTGATGTACAATGGTATCAAGATACTGTTGTATTACTTGAATAGATTGAATTATAGGAGCTAGCTTCTCATCTTCTTCAAGAGCTGTTCCAAGACCGGAAGTATCTACCCAAAGAGAATTAATATTAACAGGAGGAGTATCTTGAATATAAACTGTTTGTATAGGTTTATCTCCACCACCGGCTTGTTTAATAACTAAATGTTCGTTATCAATACCACCATTAAACCAATATTCATTAATACTATTATTTTGTTTGATACCAATAGTAAGTCCAACACTACGTAATTCAGGAGTAAGAGTTTCAAGAGCTTCTTTAACACTACTATAAGGTCCGTACTTAGCATCAATATCAGGCAGAGGATTATAGTTATCATCTACGCTATTATTAATAATAGGTTGACCTATACTTATTCCTTTTCTCATATTACTTGTTTTTACAGATTATACGAATAGCATCATCAAATACAGAAGGAGAATATAAGAAGAATACTTTATAATGTATATCGTCAACAATACCACCAGGATTATTAGTCTTATAAGCACCGTCTGAACCGTCCCAAAGAGTAGTAACAAGAATAGTACCATATTCAGCTTTAACAAGCGTCATAAGTGTATCAGGTATAAGAAGATAATGAATCCTCTTTTCTTGATGAATAGTAAATGTATTATTCTTATCTCCTGTAATAGTTCTAGGAGTATTACCTTCTAGTGTCATAATATCACTAACAGGCATATTTTGAAATGTCTGCGGTGCAATATCTGTATGTCCATAATACATAACATTCATTTTAGGAATAGACTTACATTCGACAATAAAGTCATTAGAATAATATGTTTCACCGTCTTCTCCTTCTACACTAGCTTTAAATATATAAACTTGTCCTACTTGAGCATTAAGTGTTAATTCATTAAACTTAGCCGGACTATCAATAGATAATCCTGAAGCTATAATATTTTCTCTTTCGTTAATAACTTGATATATAGTAAGAGTATCTTTAGTTACATATTCTTTATTAGCGATAACAAATGTAGCTTCATTATATTTTATCTGTTGAGCACCAGTAATTGACATAGGAATATTAAGTTCAAATGTCATAAATACAGGTTTCTCATCAGTAGTATATTCAGTACAGTTCAAAGCTAAAGAAATATTAATATAATTAATGAGTAAATCTGCCTGTTTCCAATAACCTAATGTATAGGCGACACAAGCAGATTGAAACATATTCCAACAATTAATGACTTGACGATTGATACCTTTACAAGTAGAAGTACAATCTTTAATCATGTCTACTCCTAAGTCACTTAACTTAATAAGCAATCTTTTATAAACACAATTATACTTACTAGGAACATCCAAGTAAGTATACATTCCATTTTCGTTCTTTCTCATTGCATTACTATTAATTCGTTATACATTGCAATTAGATTTTGTTGTTGTTTCTCACTAAGTTTAGATTCTACATTCTGCATGTGACTAAGAATAGTCATAGCATTATATCTACATATATCTTCATTAGTAAGAACGAATCCAATGGTAGAGAGGTGTACAACTTGTACACCTCTATCAACCAATTTGCTATTTACATTATCGAAGTTTATGTCCATTACTTTAATGTATTATTTGTTATATAAGTTATGTAAGACTGAAACTTTAAGTTTATTTTATTATTAAAACTAGATATTTTATCTTCTTTACTAAGATTGTCATTAAATATTATCTCTATTATAGACTTCTCCACTGAAGGCATCCAATCCTTTTTCATATTATCACTAACCTTAACTCCATTAATCTTGTACAATGACAAGTTAGAGAATACAGTATAAAATTCAGCATTAACTATATTATGGATATTAGCCAGTATATTATCTTTGTTAGTTTGAACGTGGTTGTTAATAACAGTATTAGTAACGAATATTGTTAATCTCATTGCGGAAGCGAACATAGCATCGTCTATTGCAATCTTACATTTGTCTTTATCTTTATCTATGATATTCTTTGTAATATCAGTAATAAATGTCGAGACTTGTAATAATGATTTAGATACTTCATCAAGAGTATCACTAATAGAACTAACAAACTTTTCGCTTTCAGTCTTTTTCTTATTATCCAACCATTTGTATAATAGTAGGAAAATAGAAATTGTTATCAGGGAACTAAATCCTTGATTAAGAGCAGATTCGATAATTTCCTCCATCCCTATCTATGATTAAAGGGATTACTACTAATATTAAATACTAATAGCAACCCCTTTATTTAAACTATTACGAGTTATTCTTTAAGCCTTGCTTTAAGCTCCTGCTGCGGCCGGAGTATTGATAGAGGCCAAGATTGTGTCAAGAGTAGCAATTTGTGCAGCTCCTGTCGGAATAGCTAGATGAATTATAGTCTTAACATTTTCGGTGCTACCACTACGAAGGTCACGGTGTGGATAGAAGGTCAGAGTATATACTGTCCAACCACCAGCATTAGAGAACTCTGGAAGAGTATATAACTTACGAGCATCGTTACTAGTAGAGTTAATACCTTCTGCGCCAATACAACGAATCTGTAACTCTTTAAGAGCAGCATCATCATTAATTGGTTTCATAGCCTTGGTAGTAGTAATAGTAGCTCCGAACATTGAATCACCTGCAATCAAGTTCCATGCTTCATAATCAATACCAGTTACAGTAATCTTAGCAGCAGCAACAGTAGCAGTAAATCCTTCATTCTTACCAAGAGATTTAAGTTGGTCTCCTAATTTCTTAGCAATAATAGCGGCAGTGTCACCTTCACGAGCACGCTCACTAGCCGACCACTTATAACGTTCGTTAAGAACAGTATGAGCTTTAGCCATAGTTAACGTATAGTCCTTTCCTACTACGGGGGTAGGAACAGTAACTTCCGCACTGAATTTAGTTCCGGCAGCGTAGATAGTCTTAACATAAGAGAAACGTCTAGTATCAATGTCAGAGACAATGTTAGAGTATTTGCTATTATTAGCAAAAGCTCCGCCACCAACAAATAAGGTAAACATCGGAATTCTCTTAGTAAGAGCTTTAGAAATAATCTTTCCTTCATGGTCGTAAAGAGCAACAGCACTTTCGGCAATACCAGCTGCACCAACAGCAGCAAGAGTAGCCGGAGTAGTAGCTAATGCAGCATTACCTGCAAATAACAGTCTTTCCATTTTATTCTAATTTAGATAATTCGTTTGAAACTTTCTCATAACTATTATTATTAGAGATAGCGTTAAAGGTATTAACAGCTCTCTTAATAACTTCCTTCATAGCAACATCTGATAATTCATTTGTAGTATCAGTTACACTACTAATAGGAGTAGGATATTTAATATAATTAACTAGAAACTTATCTATCTCGAACGTTGCTATAACTTCAATATTTGATTCAGTCTTATAACATATAGGACTTATAACAATAGATTTTGAATGATAATCATTCATTGTTTCACTAACTAAGTCTAAGTCAATCAATCTGCAACGATAAGATTTATCCCCCTTAAAGTAGTAGACTGATGTATAGAACATCGGTGTAGCATAGTTATTTAATTCTATCTTATAACCTGTACCAAACATTATATCTCCTTGTTCAGCTTTTAGTTTAATACTAGTATGAAGGCTACTAAGTTCTGTTAATCTTATAACATTATCAGAGATACCATCGAGTTCACGATTACCCTTACGAGAGAAAACGTCTTTGACATATTCGATAGCCTCTAAATTAATTAGTCGGTCTAACTCTTCAGGAAGTATAGCTCGGACACTTTTCATACCCATTTGTTGGGCTAAAAGCATGAACTCGTTATGTACCTCTTTTACTTTCATAATAACCAGTTATTATAATTTAAGTTTAGTTTCAAGTGCTTTTTTGTAGTCAGCATTTTCAGGATTACTGAAATAAGCTAATGCTTCTTTCATGTTGGCTCCAATGAATCCGCCTTCGGGAGTTAGAACGGTTTGGTTAACTTCCGAACGAACTAGTTCTCCTCTAGCGATAGCTTCTTCAATAAACGCTTGAAGTTCAACTTGTGAATTGTTAAACAGTTTGTTGAATTTCTCCGGCTCTTTAATTGCGAACTCATCAAGAATCTTTTCTTGAATTGTACGGTCAAGTAACAAGTTAGACAATACATCTTGTTTGTTGCTTGCACAGTAGCATACAAAGATAGCTTTGAACTTAACATCATTATCAATAGCATCAAGATAATTACGTCTTGCTTTGTTAGCCTGAATACGACTACGTTTCAAACGATTAGCTTCACGTTGTTCATCTTTTATGTAGAACTTGATTCGAGAATCAAAACTAATAACAGATACGTCTTTAGCTACAATCGGATATAATAGGCAATGACGATATGCAAGATAATCATCTACTTTAATAGGATGTCCATATTTATAACGAGTAGATTCAAGAGCATTAATCTTATTGACATATCTAGCAATAGCATCTTTCAACTGTTTAGGATTAGACTTTTCGGCATTATCATATTCTTCTATGATAGCTGTTTCATCTATTTTATAATTCAGATAATCTCTTTTCTTTCTCCATTGGAACGAACAGTTGAGTTTCTTTCCGTCACCGTCAACTGGAATAGATATACTATTAAACCAACGTTGAACTCTAGTAACATACTCTTGTGCGTTAGGAGAACAGCCAATAAGAGAAGGCATATAAGCTGCCATTTCTTCATAGTTGCTAGTCAAGACTCTAGCTGAATTAATACTACCACCAATACTATCATGACGTTCAGCAATGTATCTAGCATTAACTTGACGATAAACAGAATTAATAGTAATATCAGTAGCAAGAGCTATTACAATATATCTTTCTTCAAGAAAGTCTTTGTCTAAACCATCTTCTTCTTTAAGAATTTGTTCATAGGTTTGTTTAGGAGCTTCGGGAGTTTTAGTCTGCGGAATACTTGCAGACTGTGGATTTGGATTAGCTAGACTACTACCGAATGTACCGGTTTTTGGTGTTTGTCCTTCCATTATAATTTAGTTTAATTGTTTAACTTTAGAGTACACACTCCAACATGAACATCTTCTCTTGTCTGTCAACTTGCAGACCACGAGACATCTTAACTTCATATTGAGATTTATCAATATCCGTAGATATAGAATTACTAGGAACAGAACCCCAAGACGGTGGAATAGGAGTAAGACCTTTCAATACACCAACAAGATAAGACTGACCTTTCATACGTACCATACGAACATTACGATTTCCGTTATATACAGAATTGTCAATGAACATCAGTTTGTGAGATGTCATAGGCAAGCCAGTACGAGGATGAATAAGACCATTAGCTTTTGCTGTTTCAGCAATAGGTGATTTATCCAAGAATGGAAGATGAACACAAGTAACTGTATGTCCGTCAATAGTCTTATATTTACGGAAGTATTTACCATAAGTAAGACCACCACCTTCTTCACCAATCATCTTTTCTCCAAGTGGAGTAATGAATCCTTCTGACTTAACATCTTCACGAATAGCCATGTCGAAATCTTCGATACCACCTTTACCTGCATACAGAGTAATTTCCATAGAACCAGTATCGGTATCTTTATCAACTACATCACCAATAGTTCTTTTTAACTTGCTAAGAGGTAAGTATTCACCATAAGTATCGTAGTTAGATTCTTCTAGGATTTCAAACATTCCGGCAGTTTCAGGAATAGGTTGGTCATTATCCCAATCCTTCATATCAATAGTACCATTAACAGTACGATTGTAACGAGATGTCCATAAGTCAATCTCATTAGAGATACGCATCTGAACATCGAACTGACGCATTTCTTCATTAATCCAACGAGTATCAGTACCACCGCCTTTTGTCTTGAAAGCATAACTAACAATAACATTACTAATGTTACCTGCAATTTCCTTGCTATAACGTTTGAATCCTAACTGAGATTTCATAACACCAGGACCCATAACATTAGTCTTGTTACCCTTAGAATAAGATTCAGGAATAGACGGAGCTAACATACACCAGTATTTACCTTTCTCAAAGTTAGCTGGGTCGACATAAGCACTCTTATCTGGATTCTTTAGCTGCAAAGAATACAGATGCCCACCATGATTACCTGCACCGTGGTCACGCATTACACGAACAGTTGTCTTACCATCAGGAGCAAGCAAACCATACTGTTCAATAATAAGACCAGTAGCAAACTCGACTTTAATAGGTTTACCACCAATACCAGGAGTATTATCAGTAGTGTCAGCCCAAACAATGTAATCATTAAATCTCTGACGACCCATTGTCTTCCAAGTCCACTCAACAGTAGTAATGTCACGAACACCAGCAGCACCTTGTCCTTCAGTAAGGAAAGTTAGCGGGAATCGGTCATCTTCCATACCATAAGTGTAAGTCAGGAAGTTGTTGATTTCCTCCGGTTTTTGAATCATTAAGGCAGCAAGAGATTGTTCATTAGAATAACCTCTGTCATCATATCTACCTCTTTCGACTTCTCTTAATCTATACATATTAGTTTTAATTTAGTTAGTTCAAGACTAGTTGGTCATTATCAACTGTCTTAGAATTATTACCTTTACTATTGATAATAACAGTCCTTTTACCAGTAGTTTGCGCTGCGGTAGTTCTAATAGATAGAACTTTTTGTTTATTAACAGCCATACCAACAAGACTAGCATAATCGCCACCAGTAAACCTTAGAAATGCTTTAAGTAAATCATCTTGCATACGAGCATCAGAATCAACTTTAGCTTCGTCTAACATATAGGCTGTATTACCTTCACTATCAACAGGAGTAGACACATACTTCAAGAAGTCTTTGCGACTAAGCATTACTTTCTTTCCGTCTTTGTTACATTGGATTTGTTCAGGAATACTATAACCTAATAGTTCGCCTTTGCTAATAGTCTTTTCTACATTATCCCAATATGCTTTTTCTTCAGCAGCAGCAGCAGCTTCTTTAGCTTCTACTTGTGCTTTCTGTTCAGCAAGTCGAGATTCATATATGCTATCAACAGCTTCTTTAGATTCAACGGCAGTATCATAAAGAATACCAGTGTTCTTACAATAGTCAATAAATTTGTTTACGTCTCCTTTCTTACCACTAAGTTTCCATTCTTCACGAATAAAAGCAGCTTGTTGTTCTTCGTTATCTTTACTAACAGTAATCTGACTTCTATCAGGTATTTCTACGAAGTCATCAAGAGTACCATTAAGTTTAAGATGATTAATAACTTGTTCTACTTGAGGATAAGTTTCAAATAAGTTATTAATAGCAGCAGTTTGAGCTTCTTTAACTCTACTCTGAACTACTGTTTCAACATAAGCAGCAATGCCTTCTTCATTATCATCAAATACGATAGGATTACCGTTTTCATCTTTAAAATCAGAACCGAAACGAGTTTGTAATTGGTTAAGAACACTTGGTTCAGAACCATTTTGAGCGATAAGTTCAGCAAGTTCAGTAGCAGTACGGAATACAGTTCCGTCAGCAGCAATAGCATTACCTTCAGCATCAATAGTATAATTTACACCGTCTACATTAATAGTATCACCTTCTGATAACTTAACTTCCCCCATAGAGGAGTCTTGTTGCTGATTATCCACTTGACCTTGCTGACCTTGATTTCCAGTATTACCATTACCGTTATTAGCATTAGTATCAGGATTAGTATCAGGATTACCATTACCATTACCTTGTTGACCTTGTTGTCCAGCACCTTGTTGTCCCTGTCCGGTAGTATTACCGTTATTACCAGAGCCAGCACCTTGACCTGCACTACCAACAGTAGATATATCATCTATTTTAGTAGTACTTAAATCGAGAGAATCATTATTATTAAAAGTTGGCATAATAAATATGTTTTAATTATTACTTTCAAGTCAAATGTAGTCTAATAATATAAGAAATACAACTCTTGCTAGTTTGAATACCTTACTATTAGGTTTAGAAAAGCCCGTATTTGAATTTAAGTAATATAAGAGTTGAATAGTATCAGCTAAAACGAACGTTCAACATAGGGCAAAAGAATAAGCCATTTTAAGGCTTGCTACGGCATTTTAATGCTTTATAATACAGTTCATCTCTTTAATGGGGAAAATTCAATAGAAGTCAAAAAAATGCGGTCTACGTCAATCTTATGGATACGAAAAACCCTACGGAGGCATCCGTAGGGCACGTCTGAATCATAGAGAAAGGTATATAGCTAATTATAACTTAGTGTTCACTTCTTACTAGAACTACTACTAGACTTTGGTTTATCATATTTGTTCTTATTCTCTTTAGCTATCTTTAATTGATTATCTCTATCTAATGCAGCATTAATCATATCCAAGTCTTTAGCTCGTTTCTTCTCATTTAGTTCAGCTTGTTTTAAAGATAGTTCGGCAGAGTTATCTTGTGGTACAGTTTGTGCAGGTTGATTAGCTAGAGCAGCCATTGCAGCTTCTGTATCCATTCCTTTAGCAAGAAGGTCATAATAACCTTTGATTTCGGCAAGTCTAGCATCTTGTTCGCCTTTTGCAGCTATCTGTTCAAGAGCAGCTTTATTCTTAGCATCTTCTAACTGTTGGTCTAGTTGACGAAGAGATTCTTCGTTTTTCTGACGAATTTCTTGATAACGATTAATAGCTAGTTTAAGACTAGATATATTCCCTGAAGTAATAGCTGCGACAGCTGACATTAAATCTCCATTCTGACTAGCATTGAAAGCCCACTCTTTGAGTTGCTCGAACTTCTCTGTTTCTCTATCAGAGTTCTTAGCTTTAATCTCATACTGTCCGAGAGTATGATTCTCTACATTAAGAGAAATATATTGCTTTCTATCTGACTTATCATAATAAGAAGTATCTAACCCGTCAATCCAAGCTAGCTTAGAATTATTTAAGTCTACGATATATTCATCTTCACGAAACTTATCAAACATATAATTGATAATAACAGTTCCCATTGAACCACGAATAATTGCTTCTTCCGTAGTACCTTTACCAGCACTAGTAGCTATTTGTCCATAACGTTGCGGTGTCATATCTACCATTTCACGTGCACTGGCTTTAATAGATTCAATAAGATTAGATATTTCAGTAATATAACCAGATATATTAGTGTCAAGCATTTTAATAGATTGTGCTTTAGTACTATTAATATCTTCTGCATCATCATACGGAAATATACCCTCTGCTGCTATATTATAGATAGCTTCTTCTGCATCTTCTCCAAATAAAGACTTAGCTGCAACAAGAATAAACATCTTGTTCTTAGCTATCATCATCTCTCTATGATAAGAAAAGATATTGATTAATATTTGGAAAGGAGTAAGTATTTCTACAATAGAGAATTTTCCCATTTGAGGAAGAACTTCTTGAAGCCCACAATATTGTAATCTAGCGTCGTCATCTATTTGGAAAGGAATAGGCTTAGCACCACCTGGATATATACCGAAACGTTGTCCTCCAATACGATAACCTTCATATATTTGTGGTTTATATACAACAGATATTTCAATATGACCTAGTTCAGAATTAAATTCAAAGTTATCAGGAACAATCATTTCATCAACTAAACCTACTTCATTAATATACTTTAGTATCTTAACTTGTGTATATCCTCTCCAATTAACATGCCATACTTCTAACAATTCTCCATTCTTTAATCTTAAATCATAACCTTCTGACGGAAATATCTCACCAGTATCTTCTTTATAATCCTTACACTTTTCAGGAAAATAATAAGTATAAGAATTAAGACTAAGAGTACGAGTAGCTCCAACAGTACTAGGATTATAATACTTAGTTATAAATTCTAGTTGTTCCTCTGTTAATTCATCAGAGAATTGGTCTATTACCTGATTGTAACTCATTAACATTCTACGAGCTACAATATCGTATTTAGATACCATTTGTTCTCCATTAGGAACAGGATACATATCAGTAGTAGGAACATATTCTTTAATTAGTTTCTTACCACGAACAGTATGGAAACTATAAACTTCCCCCGTAGTGATATAGTTAAAATACTCAACCGGAATTATTGTCTCATTGTTAAGAACGTCATCAATAACTTCTAATAGTTGTTGTGCTTGTGCACTTATCTCATCTATATAATTATCAATAAAGTTCTTTTCAAACTCTTCTGCATCACCTGCAAGTTGTGCTGGGTCAACATCTTGTGTTGGTTGTCCTTGAGCTTCTAGTTGAGCATTTTCAGCTTGTTGCTGTTGTACTCTCTTTTGAACTTCTTGTTGAAACGCTATCATAGCTCTCTTAACTATATCTTCTCGAATAGCTGCATCACGAGCCATAATAATTTCAGGATTATTAGCACCAACAATAAATTCATGCTGAGACTTAACATATTCTGATAAATAACGACGAACTACATCATTAATAATATCAAGATTTCTTAGAGTAGCAGGAAACCTCTTAAAGTTCTCCTTAGTAGCATTATAAGGATTAAGTGTCTTACGATAAAACTCGTCAGGCATTTCTCCATGAAGTATTTCAAGAAGTTGTTTAGTCTTAGTTCTATCATTACAAGCTAGTCCGGCAGCAATACAATAATCTATTGTTCTGCCTGCCCAATACTCATCCTTTTCAGAATTAGGGATACGTTGTTTAGGCATATCCCCAAGTCTAACATTTAGCTTTGCATCAATCATAATAATTCGCTTAGTTTAATAAGTATATTAATGTACCAATCAATAGCACCCGTAGCTATTACTATAATAAGCATTAACACGAATCCTATCATTCCGCCAAGCAATGTAGCTAAAATATCTAAGAAATCAAACTTACCTCCCGACATTTTATCTTTAAACTCCATACCAACGGCAAGACCTGCCACAAACATTATTCCTAGCAATCCACATGGAATTGCATAGAGGAAATGTTTTAACCTATTACTTTCTGTTAACCAACTCATAATTAATAACGTTTACGATTCCAAAAATTTTCTTTTTCTGTTTGAACTCTTTGTCTATGTTCAAGTTGCTTTTTAGCAAACTTATCGTTAGCTGCCCATTCAATACCTCTAACAATCATTTCTGATACACGGTCAAAGTTACCAGTATTAGACCATTTCTTTAACTCTAGTACCGACTGATAATCATATATAGTATGAAGAACAAGCATGTCACGTCCGTCTTCAAACTTCCCTATGGGGGAATACAACATTTCCTTCAACATACGTAGACCGTCAAGTTTCACTATTTCGCTACTAATATCATAACCAATAGTATTAACCTTCTTACTATTAATATTAGTGTCCCAAAGATGAACAGGATGATAACCTAGATACTTAACAGCTTTCCACTTCTTAAAATTACTTACTGTTTCACCACGATTGATTTCAACATTAGTTGTACCAAGACAATTATAAGTAACTGCAAAGTAATAACATATTCTGTCTGCCTTTTCTAGTTCATCAGGACGACCATAATACACAGCACATAGTCTAGGACGATAACCATTATATATACAGGGATTCATCCATACTTTAATACTATTATGAGAATGTTTGTTAGTAAGCTCTTTCTTATCTTTATCAATACCAACAGGGTCATAACTAATACTATATATCCCTGGAGGAGTACCTTTAGTTAACTGACCAGTTTTCTTATCTATATATTCAACTTTAATAGGATTAAACCATTTACGAATACAACCTTCGGGGTCTTCATTAGAATGACGAGGAACATTCTTAATATAATCAAAGAAGTCTTTTCTATATACACCGCCAGTTGCAGCAATACGTTCATTAGGAATAAACTCAAAGTTATCAGAATCATATTCTACAAACTTACCGTCTATATAGAAGTTATACTTATTAGACATCTTTAGCTCTTGTTCCCATTCATCTAGTATCTCACTACTAAATATATTCTCACTTACAGAACTAAATGATTCACTAGGCATATTAGCATATTGTCCACAATAACTAATAAACTTAGCAAATGATTTACTTTTAGCTTTTTCAATAGCACGTTCTTCTTCGGCTATCTGAAAACCTAAAGCTATATCAGAATTACCGTCATCATCAAGAGATGTAAGAGTAGCAATCTGATTATCATCACCAATCTTATAACCTTCAAGTCCCCAACAATAAGGTTTAAAATAACCACATACTTCCGGTCTACTATCTTTATCCCATACATTTTCAAATGCCATAAAGTTTCTACCTCTAGGGTCATAGAAGTTCTGTTCAAATGTAACCCAACCAGCATTAGCTTTACCAGCAGTACCCCAAGCATTAAGAAAACCAGTAGTAACAGAACCTGTCTTTAGTGTAGGTTCAGTAACATCCATAAAATCATCAAAGTTTTCAAACTCTGACATTTCCTCACACTTAATTTCTCCGGCATCTTTACCAACAGCGGCAGAAGGATTATTCTTAGTAGATACAGATATACAAGCACTATTCCAACTGTTATCATCAATAATGGCTGTACTAGGGTCTTTATAACCTAAGATAAAATCACTAGCATCAATCTTAGCTATACCTCTTACAAATGGTGTATTAGATTCATAGAAAATAATCTGTTTCTTCATAAAGTCTGATAAACCACCTGACTGAACTAAGAACTTGTTATCACTAGCTGCATGAATAACAGCACGATTAGGAGTAAGATTAATAAAGTTTGCAGAACCAATAGCTTCCATATAACTAAATCCACCACGACGAGTTTTATCATTTATAAGGAATAAACCATTATCTCGACAGAACTGTTTAATCAAGAAGTACCACCATTGACAATCTATGAATCGTGGAAATCCTCTTATCTTACGTCCAGTAACTTTACCTTCTTCAACACGAAGTGTTTTAGTATCTAGTTTAAGAATACGCCCATAATTGATAAAGTTATAATGTTCACCAGTAATATAAACCTCTTCTATCTCACCAGTTCTAGTATCCATAAGACATGGAGCTTTAAAACCTACAAGTCTACGAAGAGTTTCTTGTTTACGAAAGTTAGTATAAGGCATACTATCTACTGTAAACTTAGTATAAACCCCATCTTTCTCATAAGCAATAGCAGCAGGACGAAGAAGCTCTGTATTAACAAATCTCTTATTTGGGTCAATGTTCATTAAGAATCCTCCACTTTCTCCTATTAAGAAATGGTCAAATGGGTCTTTATATCCAAAGTCACTAGCATGTTTATACTTCTTTCCTTTATCTTCTTCCATGTAATACATGAAAAATGGATATTCAGACAATTGCATAATCTATATAATTATTTTAATAATACGACAACAAGAATAGCTAGTACACTTGTACTAGCTATAAATCCATTACGTTGTTTTTTATATCTCTTAGACTTTTTATACTCCTTATTAAGATTAGTAATAGCTTCATTACCTATTAAAGTTATCCTTCTTATTTCTTCACGTTGCTTAGATATAACAGAATCCTGCAAGTAGCTATCTTGAACTTTTAATTCATATAACTTCTTGTAGGATTCGTATTGGTTTTTGTACTCTTCTGAAAGTATTAACTTAACATTGGCTATTCTTAATACTTCTTTATCTAAGCTCCGCTTCGCTCCGCTATCCCCCATAAAGGAGTGTGATTGCTGTAAACTATCTACCTTCGTCTCTAGTCTCTTGATTCTTAACTCTGACTGGTTTTGACACAAGATATATGAAGCGTTCGAGAATAGCAATACTATCAGTATCACTAATTGCTTTATCAAATTCTTTCTCATACTGATTAGTATTATTAAGAGCATTGAGAATAGAATCTATTACTAGTTGTAAACTATCTCTCTTTGTTTCTATTTCCTGATATATAGTATCAGGAACGATAAGTGGGACTTCTACATATTCCTTATTTGAAACAAAATGGGTGAATACTCTAATTCCAATAAATAGTATAACTACTACTACTAATAGTCCTATTCCAATGCTCTTTAGTTTCATATTATCAAATCTTTTTCTTCTAATAGTGTATAAGTAAATATACTTCCCCAAATAGGAATGGATAATTCAACTATATTCATAAGTTCTCTAAAATCAGTGCCTCTTGCTAGAACTTGACAACCTGCCGACCAACCGTCAACAACAACACTAGCTTCACCTGCCTTATGAATATTAATACCAAACATACCTTCCTCGATAGAAGATTCATCACAGTCCATATAAAAATCCTTGTTAGCATCACGGAATACTTTAACAGGTTTATGTTGAACTAGAGCAGCATACTGTCCTTTATGATAACCTTTTTTAAAACAACCACGATATTGACCAGGAACTAGAATTGCACAACCTTTAAAATTAACAGGTTTTTCAAGACTTTTAAATCCTGGGTCAGTAGTACAAGGATAAATAGGAGTATATCTTCTATTATTACCTGTCCAATAATCAATTATAAAAGCATCATTAAACTCATTATTATCACGTTCTTTAGCACGAACTCCAATAAGATTAAGATTATACTTTCCAGTAGAGAAATAAACATATCCTCTACTTTCTAATGTCTTTCGCCAATCAACTGTTCGACATTTATCTATTAACTTAATATTATATTTATTCATAACTTTAATTATTACACAAATAAATTCATTTGTTGTTTCTGACTTCCATTAACAGTTTGATAACGAATATTAAGCATAGTATCTATTTCAGGTTCTAGCCTAGATATTTTATACCACTTAGCTGTTTCTGTTTTACTTTCATCAATATGAAAACCGTCTTTAAATCTTTGAGGTCTACCATATTGGTTAAGTATAAATGGAACTTCAATATGACAAAGAGCTAAACCTTTACATGGTAAACCAGTAATAAGATGAACCATTTTAGCATATAAGTTTAATTGTAAACTATATGTAGTTCCATTACAATTAGGAAGACCACCAAAAGGTGGAAGAAGAACATCTTCAGGTTTATGTACCCATTCATCTGTTTCTTGAACAGGTCTAACACTCTTATCTTTCTTATAATAACCTGCCTGAAATCTAAGACCAGTACGATTAGTTTTCCAATCTAGTATAACGAATCCGTCCTCTCTTATAGGTAATATATCAATAGTACCACTAACTAAATACTTCGGAAGAAAAGCTCCTATCTCTGAATAAATCTTATAATCTCTTTCAGTATAGAACTTAAATACTTTATATATTTCTGGGTATTTGTTTTCGGTATGGTCAATAAAAGCATCAACATCAAGAAGTTTAGTATGACTATCAACAACATCTAAATCAGCAACAGTAACCATTTGTTTACTCTCTTGCTTATTAAGATATTTAATAGCATTAAAGAACTTACTATTTTGACGAATACCTTCTTCAAAGCTATTATGATAAACATTACCCATATCACAAGCCTTGTCTCTTATCTTATCCCATTGATTCTTTATATCTTTAATAGAAGTATTTTCTTCTTTAGCTTTATATTTAGCCCAATAATTAGAATCAAACTTAGGAACATAAGAATGAATAATTGTAGTAGCACTAATATAAGAATTACCACAATTATCAGTATACTTATGAGTAGGTTCATCAAAGTATAACTTTGTTTGTTTATATTCAGATTTTACAGGTATCATTTTGTACTCTCGTATTTCCCCCGTAAAGGAGCGTTAACAATTGTATCACTTACTAATCCTAGCTCTCTCTTTTGAGCTTCTACTTGAGTTTCCAAATCACTAGCATCTTTTGCAGACATAGACATAGTAACAACTTTACCACCTCTAGCTTTCTTTTGCTCTATTTCAAGAGCAGCAGCTTGTTTAGCTTCACCTAAAGCTTTAATTTGATTAGGAATGATATTAATAATACCATTTAGTTTTGTCACTAAATCAATAACTGGTAAAGCATCTTCGGCTTGTAAACCAGAGTTTAACTTATTAGTAAGTTGCTCACTAATAATATTTGCTGCACGAGAACTATTATGAACAGCTCTAAGAATACTTTCAAGAGCTTCTCCTGCAACACCCATTTTATCTTCATGATATCTATCAATAAGACGAAGAATAAGAGCATCAGGATTCCAATCAGCAGGAAGACCATAATTAGTCTTTGCAGAAGCTAATGCTTCAGAACGACTATATCCCATTTGATTAGGTGGAGATTTAGGGTCGGCTACATAAAAGATAACTCCGGCTTCTTTAATATACTGAAGTTTATCCTCGCTATTATCACGAAGATATAACTCTCTTACATCTTTATCCTGTATCTGATAAACGTTAGGAGCATAAGGATAACCTTGCTCATTAACACTAATCATACCACTTAAATCCAATGGGGAAATCTTCGCAATCATAACCTTCTCTATTTAACAGATTAATATAGTAATCAGAATCATTAACTGGTTTCATCTTACTAAAGAAATACATATATAGTTTATAACCACGTTCATCTCTACCAAACTGTCTAAGTTTTCGTCCAGCTAGAACTTTATTAAGTCTAATTGTACGAGATATTATAGTAGTTCGACTTTTAAATCTACGACGTTGAACAACCCTAGACAATATAAGGCCTCTTCTAAACTCTTTGTATTCTTCGGGAGTAAGCTCTTTCCTTTTCTCTTTCATTAAAGCATGATGCTCCATTGCATCGAGTTTGCCTTCATTCGGAAAGAACGAACCGATACGAGGAATTGTAACTCTCCCCATAGTCTTAATTCTATTGACTACTTGGCTTTCAATATCATCAACAATATCATTAATGATAAGAGCATCTTCGGGAGTGACACCTAATAGAGCAATAATATCAGCTCTATTAAGCATCAATTCTCTCTTCTCTTTTAAATCAATAGACGACATCTATTATACTTGTAATAAGTTTGTAGCAACAATAAACTTTTGAGGTTTACCATTAGGAATAAGACCTTCAACAGTATTCTGTCCTTGAATATCAGAAAGACGAACAATCTTATAACCAACACAAACAACTGTTTCAGCAATAGTAGTAATCAATTTACCATTATCACCTTTCTTTTCAACAGTTGCAGGGCTTACCTCATTACCAAGCAAACTAATAACAGAACCAGTACTAACCTTACGGAATATCTCACCACGAGCAATACTTATATTTAAGTCTTGGTCACTACGAATAAATTCAGAAAGATTATAAGGAGTAAGTTCATTGCTACGAGGATTACAATCTATACCCATAAATACGTCAGAAGGAGCGACATATAAGAAACGATTAAGCAAAGCTCTATCGCCTTCTTTAACATCATCACTATAATTAGCTTTAACTAATATGAACTTAGTATTACCAGTACCTTTTAAGTCAGGATTAATAATTTCACGAAGTTTAGCAGTCTGAATAATAGCAACAATACCAAAATGCTTGAAAGGAGTAATATTCTTAACTCTTTCAGAAACATATTGGAAATCAATTTCTGCTATGTGTTGAGGAACTAAGAAAGTCTCTCCTTTAGTTTTGTTCTCTAAGTGTAGCATAATTACTTTAATTAGATTATTAATACTATTAATTAAGTTGACTAACATTACTGACTGTAATATAACCGTCAGTCATTAATAGCACAAGTATACGAATAATATCTATATCATCAATATCTAACTCATTAAAAAACCTTTAGAATTGTATTCTCCGTATAATTTCACTTTCATTCACACTAGTTAACAATTATATACAACCTAGCAATCCTAATACTAAGCTAAAATATCAACTAATTCTTACCATTCTATTTTTACAACTCTGTTACTCAATCTTCGAACTATTCGATAGAATAGGAGAAAGGACTTACACAATAAAACCCAATAATACCCAATAATACCCAATAATACAATTGATACTATATAATATAGATAAGTCTAATCGAGGACTTAAAGAAAATAGTAAGACTTATAGGAATCATAGGTATTAATAAAATAGGATAGTTCTTCTGTAAGAAGAATTAGACTACTAACAACAATATACAATAAGAGACTTAAAGGGCTTAGGAACAATACTAAGAGATTTAGAGATAAACTTAGAAGTATTAGTGTTGTATAGTCTATTTGCAGCGAGCTTAGGACTTATATTGTAGATACTGCTCCTCGGAGAAATATATTTTTTATGAATATATTTTTATCAAGGTGAACCTCCTACCACACAAGCCCCCTACTCTAAAACCAATTCCAATACCCCCGTCAAGACCAAATGACTTTAAACATATTGCTATTGATTATTAATTACTAAAAATATAAAGATTATGAAGATTTTTAATGATGCAAATACTACCATTATTGGTAGTAACACAACTGTTGTTGTACCTGATAGTGATAGCATATGTGCTTATGTTGCTATTACCTGTAACAGTGGTAAGACATATAAGATTGAGAAGGAGTGCTACAATGCACTAAAAGAGTTGTTCGATGAAGAGAATGGTAATATTAATAGTAATAAACCTGTTATTAAAGAGCAATGATATTCTTGATATTGTTATTGGTTGCAGTTGTTATGACTACTGCGACTTATCGCTCTGTTGTTAATAAACAGAAGCGTGATTGGAGAGCGCATGGTCGTGCAGGCGAGACTTATGAACAATTTTGTTCACGTTATTATACTAGATACGTATGAGTACTCGTGATAAGATTAAAGTGGTACACTTGGCATTAAGTATGCTAGGTGTACCAGTATTCATACATCTAAATTACATTAAGTTGTATGATGATTATGTGAATAGTTATCTAATACTATTAGTTGTACTAGTATTGATACTAGATATAAATGATATAGTAAAACAACTATTGGACTAGTCAAACCAAATGACTATAAACATATTGCAGTTACTATCAAACCAAATGACTATAAACATATTACCATTGTGTGTGTGTGGTTAGGATGCACATTGGTTGAACAGTTGCTAACCGATTTATAACATTTAATTTATTTGTATTATGGGAACAAGAGTTAATGATGCAGCTAGAAAAGCTGCCGAAGAAGCCGCTAAGAAAGCTGCCGAAGAAGCTAAAGCTAACGCTAATGACGATGATGCTAACGCTAATGATGATGCTAACAATGATGTACGTATCGTTGATTTGTCCGAGTATCACGGAAAGGACGCAGACGATATTACTCGTCTGTTGCTTGACCGTCCTGATTTCGAGAATCACGATAGCTTGATGATTACTAATATCATTGATAATAGTAGTCGTTATGCAGGTGCATTAACCATTGTGGTTAATCGCAATCTTCCACAGTTTGTGAAAGATGCTGCAAGTGGTGATTATGTCGAGTCTGTAACTCGTAATATCTTTACCACTCGTATTCAGCTATCTGCAATACTGAAAGGTCAAGGCGAACCAATGCTTGCCAATGCTGTTATGACTGCACCGTTATCAGTGCTGCACGTTATCTTCAAGAAGGCACGTATTAGCGTGCTTGGACACGTGCTTGCACAGGGTGAAGTGTTCGTGAATCCGTATGCTGCCAAACCAGCTAAAGACGAACGTGTTAATGAACACGACCGTTACGAGTATTTTCCATACGAACTAAGTATGCGTAGTTTGTCCCTTGCGGACGAAATGCTCGTAGCCGACATGTTGGCTAAATACCAGCCTGATGCAGAGGGTGCAGCCTAACCAGTTACGTAGGAGAGAGAAATCTCTCCTACTAAACTAAAGTCACACCATTCGGCACGTGTTCGATAATACTATCGACTTATGCTCGTTGTCCGGCAAAGCCGTCAGGCAAAGCCACTAAGGATTGGAAACGACACTAGTCACCTGATAAGCGAAATGCTACAACTGATAAGCGAAGCTAACCAACTGATAAACTAAAAAGATATGGAAATAGAAAAAGTAAAGAACATAATAGATTTAAATCTAATAGATAAGGGAATAGTAAGAGTCACTTATAGTGATAGTACTAGTGAGACAATAGAAACACAACATCTTATTAATACTGTTAATAAAGTAAGAGGTGAAGTCTTAGAGATAGACAAAAGACTAAAAGGATTAATAAGTAAACTAGTTAGTCAAATGTCTAAATACGATAAATAGTATTAACTCTAACGCGTGCGCGCGTTCTTTGGAAGAGAGTATATATATATTATATATATATATACGAATCTGGTTATTCGCGTGTGTGCGTACATTAGATAAAATACTGTACGATAGTACAGTATTTTAGGTTACCTGAACAACGATGACTATTGTCGCAGACAATAGGAAGAAGCTCATACAATAACAACAGTAGTATCAACAATAGTATTATCAACATCAATAGCATGAATAGTATGAATAGTATTATTAACATCAATAGGAATAAGACTATATTCCCTTAACTCAATACAACTCCTCACACTTACTTAACTAAACCTCTTAATGTTTACTTTTGAACCTATTCAAAATCCATATAGAGCATAAATCAAATTTATTCGATTGTACTATTATCGCTATATTTCCGATACTATATTTCCGATACTCTATCGTCATTGTTACTATCGTTATTGTTACTATATTATATACTATTGTTACTATATTATATACTATTGTACTATCACATGTTATTACTATTACTATTAGGTTTTAATCTAATCTTACTATTGCCAATCTCACTATATACTATTAGTATTATATCTTGGTTGTATTGTATGAGGTCTAGTTCCTATTCTTACAGAATAGTTCACTAGTATATTAATACTATATATAACATCTGATAACGAGAATACCAATAGATTGAATATAAGGCTATATAATAGACTGGATAGTATTATTACCAATAGATTGGATAATAGAATAAGTATAGTAATATTTATAAATATGTATAGATATGTATTACTATTAATATCTAGATTACTATTTGGTTTGTTACTTAGCTGGTCTAGTCTCGCTCGCAAAGCTCGCTTTTCTCCCCCATAAAGGAGCGTGATTGCTGTTACATCTTTACCTTTTATTTACCATTTAACTTATATCATTATGAATACCGATATTTATTTCTTTATAATAACTGTATTATTATTTGTTATTACTACTTTCTTATTGAATAACTATCTCATTGATAAGAAGTCTAATATTTTGTCTATGACAATATCTATTATAGCTGTTATGGCTATACTTATCATCTGTGCTGCAATATTTAATCTTTCTAGTATATGACTACTTATCAATTCCATATATTTCTATCTTTAATTGGAATAGTTATATGTCTGTTGTATTTGATGTTTAATTACCTTTCTTATAAGAAGGTTTTTATCGTCCGTTCTTTAGTTCAAACTATAATAACTTATATAATAGTTATTAGCTTTATTCGTTTACTATATCGTACTATATTATTATGATATAGATTCATTACTTTTAAAATTAAATTCTTAATAATTAATACATGTATTTATGAAAGCTGTTGTAAATGATAAAAATCATCTAACTTTTGTATCTCATCTTAATGGAGTTACTATTGTTGAATCTAGTGGTTTTATTATTGATTTAGATTATCAATGTCTTACTTCTATTTGTGAGATTTCTGATATTGGTAATAATTATAGTATTGCTGAATCTAATAGAATCTCTGAATTAGAGAAAACTATTTCTGAATTAGAAGCCGATGTTGCTAATAAGTCTACTCAAATTAGTAAACTGTCTAGTGAATTAAAGCTTCGTGCTAGAGTTATTAGTGATAAGAACGAAGAGATTGAACAACTTAAATCTGATATTATTAAACTCCAAGCTGATATTGCTAATTTTTCAGGATTGTGCTGCTAATGTTTCTGATATTGAATATGAACTAAATAAATGTCGTGAAACAAATAATGCACTTACAGAAAAGTTAGAAAGTAAAACTTCTGATTTAGCTGAAAAAACTTATTGGTACAGATATTATAGACGAGCATTTCGTGCTGTTAAGGAGTATCTTAAGCCTAATGAAAAATATGGTTTAGATTCAAGCGGTTATAATATTGTTAATAGTATTGATAGTAAATTTATAATATCATTTAAAGATACAAGTATTGCTAGTAAAGCATTTAATGAGTTAAGATATTCTATTTCTCCAAGAACTGTATTACTCAAGTATGAAAATGATATTGTTGAATATAATGTCGATGCTATGAATATCTATTTTATTGAAGCTAATACTCCTACGGTTATTCGTAAGTTTAATGATGAAAACTTTAGTATTACTTGTTGCGATGTTTATACTGCCGAGATTACTAATGCTCTTCTTAATTGTGGTTTTCCTGCTAGTGATATTGTTTCTACTTATAAATCATATATAGCATTTAGTAATATCAATTAATAAAATTATCTGTATTGTTTGGTATTTCAATTATTTATTTCTATACTTGCATCCGTATTAAACGATTATGATTATGTACGAAGAACAAGGCATAGAATTTCCTATTTGTGGTTTGGTAGACGATATAGACTATCTTGACTGTGAAATGGCTAATAATTGGAATACTGGCAATACTCTAAGTGAGGATAATATAGACCTTGACTTAGATATAACTCATATTGAAAATTAATTAAATAATAATAGTTATGGAAGAAAATAATAAAGTTGATGTTCTTAGTAAGAAACGTCCTACTGTCAATGAGTTAAAGACAGAAGTTATTCGTTTACGCAAAGATTTGGATAAATCTAATGCTGGTCTTAATCATTACAAATATACTTATGAGAAAGTTTCTAGCGAACAAAAGAATCTTATTGATAAGTGTTCTAAACTTGTTACTAGTAATAACTTTTTAGAAGCTAATAACAAGGCTCTTAAAAATAGCATTGCATCTCTTGAAATTAATTTAGCTAAAGCTAAGAAGGATTGTGAAGAACTTAAAGCTAAGAATCAGTATAATTATTCTGCATTTATTATTGCAGCTATTATTGCTCTTGGTGCTGTTATTACAATGATTTTACGTTTAGTATAATTCCGATATATACTTAATTTAATTCATATCTGACAAAAAGGGTTAAATAATGTCGGTTCACTCTATTAAGATTATTCAGGTCGTGAGACTAGAATAATATTAGTAGAGTTTTTTATTGTATAATTTAAAACTTACTATAATGAAAGAGATTATTGAAGCAATTATTGCTGCTAGTATGGGTTCTGATATTATTGATAAAGCTAAGAAAGAATTTCATAAACGCTTTATTAATGGAGAACTTAATAAAGAACTTCTTGAAGATATTGAATCTATTAATGTGAAATCATTAAATCAACTTCTTGAAGATATTCTTGACGGTGAGTATTCTATTGAAGATAAGGTTAAAGCTGTTGAACAATGGGATAGCATTATACTTCCTTATATCAAATATATTAGTGATATGAGAGATAGTGCTAAAGAATCTTATGATAAACTTCTTGCTAAATATGAAGCTAGTAAAGCTCCGATTTATTCTGTATTCTATTGTTCTGAAAATCATCTTGTATTCTTAGACAAGAATGATAAGCTAAGAAAGTCTTTTAATGGTAATGCTAAAACTCTTTACTCTGGTAATAGTAAAGATGAAGCTCGTAGAATATGTGAATCATTTCTTAAGGATTGTCCTGATTTTTATTGTGTAGATTATACAAAGATATATAATAAGTAATTTGCCAATTTTGTTTGTCTGTTTTAGTTAAACTAAAATTAAATTTTGTCGTATTGTAGTTTTATATCTGTTGTTTGTGAAGATAGTAGATATAGGTTTTATGGAATTCTAATAGTACTGTTCGTGAGAATCGTGCTATTTCTTATGATAGCTCTGATGATGACTAATCTAAGTTGAAACATTAACCAAATGGTTGAAGTAAGGGAAATCCTCTTCGTAAAATGTCAGCTATAAATACATAGTATTGTGTTTAACATACAAGTTGCATTTACTGTCGTGAGACAGAAAAACTTTATTTGTCTTTTAATTTTTACCCCTAATTAAATTACTGTCGTGAGATAGAATTAGGTGTCAATAGTTTAATGGTAGGAGAGGAAGCGTCCTCTCCTTTTTAATTGATTATTAACTAAAAACTAATATACCGACATGGATAAGAAAGAATTTATTAAAATTGTAAGAGAAGTACAAAAGCTTCAAATAAAGTTGCTTAAAACTTCCAATATGTCTATTAACACAGGTCTTAATAATAATAGTGTTAATAGTAGTGATTATACTTTTTCTTTATTTCTCTTTACCTATGGCGAAGATAAAATGGTTAAAGATGTAAAGGGCTATATTATTTACAGCTTTGATACTATTACTAAAGCCAATGGTATTCTAAGAGATATAATGCAAAGAGTTGAAACTAACACCATTCCTTTACGGGGGAATAAAGCGAAGCGAAGCGGAGCGTCAGATACTCCGATTAAATAACAATAATTAAATACTAAACGTAATGATTAAGAAAAGAATTAAATTCGAAAAACATGAGAGAAGTTACAAGTTAGTAGCTTTTACTCTTAATGTACTTGAAAGTACTAGTGTTAAACTTATTAGAATGGAAGAAAGGAGACGTATTCCTAGTTATGCCGAAATTAAACGAGTTTAAACAAGATAATGGTAAGCTCATTGTCACGACTGGTAAATGTCTAGTCTGTGGTGATGAGCTTCTTGTGTTTGGTACAGATGATATTTATATCTGTCCTAAGTGTAAAGAAATATTAGATGCTGATAATTGTCTAGTTCTTGAAACAATGTTTGTTGAAGATGATAGAATAGTTACTGCAAGAAATTGTATTGTTCCTAAAGAACAAATGCATACTAATGTTCCTATTGTTTGTATGCCTTCTGATGAGTTTAATAAGTTATACGAAATATATAAAACTAAAGCTAATTAATATGATTGTAGATTTAAAACAATGTGTTAATCCTGATAGTACTTTTGATGTATATTTTGAAGGACTTAAAGCTGTTATTTCTCATGATTTATGTGTTAATGCTTATCATTGTATTATCGTAGATGTTCATAGCGATAGATGTTGTGAAATTACTCCATTACCTAGAATTATGAATACTGATAAATATAAGATATTCCCCCGTAAAGGAGCATGTTGCGTACAGTATAGTGTTAACCAAATAGTCAAACCTTAATATTATGGGATTAAGTTTCAAACTATCAGCGGTAAATGAGGAACAGAAAATTCCTCGTGAGAAAGTAATAATGCAGATTGTTACTGGAACTATCGTTCTACATGATAACATGTATAAGTTTAAACCTAAAGATAGTGATGAATTTATTACGTTATCTGAACGTTCGTACTCATGTAAAGGTTTTAAGACAATATATACTCGTGCATTAGATAATTATGGTAGACCTACTAAAATTGTTAGATGTACTGATGCTTATTGTGTTATGCCTAGCTGTTATATTCCATTTAAGATAGGATTACCTGTTAAGGGTTATATAGTTAAATGTCGTGATAATATTGATAGATTCTTACTAAAATGCAATGAATTTTGAAAAGTTTGATGATGCTAAGAAAGACGATAAAGTCTTAAATAGTTTTACTCGTGACCAAAAGATTGCTTATGAAAACCTAGTAGCTTTTATTGAGAAAGGTTATGTTGCAGGTGATTATAAACGTGCTCTTATTGGCTCGGCAGGTACAGGAAAAACATATATGATACGTGAAGTAATTAGACGATGCGGATTATCTAAATCCGTTATTGGTCTTGCAGCTCCTACACATAAAGCTGCTCGTGTACTTCGTGCATCTACTGGATATTCTACGTCTACTGTGGCTAGTGATTTAGGTTTAAGACTTAATACTGATGTTACTGATTTTGATATTAATAATCCTCCTTTTGACCCATTAGCTGAAAAGAAGATTAAGCAATATAAGTTATATATTGTTGATGAAGCGTCTATGATTGGTATTAATCTTAAAACTCTTATAGAAAGAGAATGTGAACAGTTTAGTTGTATGCTTATTTTTATGGGTGATGCTCATCAACTTCAACCAGTTAAAGAGTCTCGTTCACGTTGTTTTGATAATGTTAAGTTTTATACTCTTAGACAGATTGTTAGACAAGAAGAAGATAATCCTGTTAGTGAGTTATTAAAGATACTAAGAAAAGATATTGATAATAGGAGTTGGAAATTCCTAGAATATATCAATAAAAACAGATATGCTTTCGATTCAACTCAAACTAAAGGATATTATACTTGTGGTGCATACGAGTTTCAATCTCTTGTAATAGACGGATTTTATAATGAAGAGTTTACTAGAGATGTTGATACTTGTCGATTAATAACTTATACTAATAAATCTGTATCTGAATGGAATAAATTTATTCGTAACAATATTATCGAAGGTAGTGATAAAGCAATTCTAACTCGTAATGATTTAGTAATGTCTTATAATACTTTTGTTGATGAGTTTAAAGATACTATTATTGTAAATTCTGAAGATTATATAATACATGATATTAAGAATTTTACTAATAAAGATGAAATCTTTGGATTCAATGTTACGTTCATTCAAGTTAATGGTGGTAATAGAACTAAACCTTTATTTGTAGTAGACCATTCTAATTTAAATAATGTTATGCTTTATTATAAGTTAGGTGAAACTTATATTCAAAATGCAATTAATGCAGAGAAATATAATAGAAGTAAGCGTTGGAAGGAATACTATGACTTTAGAGAGAGGAACTTGTTACTAGTTAACTTATTAGATAGGTCTACTGGTAAGATTAAGTTTAGTCGTGACTTAGATTATGGATTTGCTCTTACAGCTAATAAAGCTCAAGGAAGTACTTATTCTGATGTATATGTAGATATAAATGATATTGTATTTGATATGCGTACTGGTAATCCGTGGGGAAATATAGATGAAACTCTTCGTAGATTATATACTGCTTGTAGTAGATGCAAAAATCGTTTATATTTGTGTTACGGTAAATAAAAAGTATAAGTATATGAGTTCTATGTGTTATGATGTCGAAGTAACTAGAAATTACTTCTCGGTAGTATTTGTTGATTTACGTAGTTATCTTAAAACATTTTCTGATTGTGTTGATAATGAGGGAAAAGCTATTCCTATTATTGATAAACTTAGTGTTATAGAGATAAAGAAACGTTTAGAAACAATACCTAAGAAACGTTTTGTTTTATATGAAGATGATGATAGTGATTTATTTAATCTATTATATTGGTTAATACAGAAGGCAGATTACTTCGGTTATAATAATAGGCGTTACGACCGCTTAATGTTAAGTGCATTATTAATGTATTATAATCAATTTGATAAACCTAGTAAACTTATTACATTTCTATATGAAACATCACAGAGAGTTATTCGTAATTCTAATAATGATACTCTTTGGACTGATAACTTCACTTCTCTTATACTACGTAATAACGTGGCATTTCGAGACTTGGATTTATTCCAAATATTTAGGCTAGACCATTTTCATAAAAGTCTCAAACAGACTTCTATTAATATTAAATGGTATAATCTGAAAGAGTATACTATGCCACCTATTGGTGACTTAGATAGACATTATTACCATGAGCGACTTCCCGAAGCTAAAGGCATGACAGATAGAGAACTTAATATCCATTATCGTAATGTGTTTGAAAGATTTATACCTAAAGAATATCTTCAAGAAATGGCTGATTATAATGACAATGATGTTTATATTGTTGCCGAACTAATTAGAATGAATCAAGAAGAAGTTCTTCTAAGGTATCGTATTAGTGAAGAATATAAGGTAGATGTATTCTCTGCAAGTAGAAGTACGATAGCTGATAAAGTTATTGTTAAGCTATATAGTAAGTTTACTGGTCTGCATCCTAAAGCCTTCATTGATACTAAGACAATACGTAGGAAAATCGTAGTTTCCGAAATTTTGTCAGATAAAATCGCATTTTCCACGCCTGAATTGAACGATATTTTGTCAGACATACGTTCGCTAACCCTACGTGGGGAAAAGGGCGAATTTGACAGGGAATTTACCTTTATGGGCACGTCATACACTATCGCAACAGGAGGTTTACACTCAAACGAGATTCCGAACATTTATCATAGTTCTGCTGATTATTCAGGTGCTACTGATATTACTATTGGTAATCCTTATGATAGTAATGGCAATATTGGAGTTAGTACTTCTGATATATATATTTGTGATTTTGATATTAATTCAATGTATCCTAATATTATTAGAAGTCTTAAAGTATGTCAGAAACATCTACTTCCTAAGGCATGGTTTCGTATAGCTGATACTATTGTCGATGAACGACTAGAACATAAACATTTATCCAAAGATAAATCTCTTGATAGTAAAGAGAGAGATAAACATGCTACTGCTGCTGCTTGTCTAAAGATTGTAGCAAATGCTGGTATATTTGGTAAAATGGGTAGTGAACAATCTTTCTTGTGTGATAAGAAAGCAATGTATCAAGTTACTATTAATGGGCAATTATTTCTACTAATGTTAATAGAGAAACTTGAACTTGCAGGCATTCATATAATAAGTGCTAATACTGACGGTATTGTTTCTATAATACCAAAAAATAAGTTTGAATTATATTGTAATATTTGTCACGAATGGGAGAAAGTAGTTGGATTGACAGGTGAATTTACTCCATATACTAAGTATGTTACAGAAGGAGTAAATAGTTATCTTACTGTAAAACCTAATAATGGTAGAAAATTCAAAGGTAGAATGAATCCTAAGATGTTCTTAGAGGATTTATCTAAAGGATATAATTCTCCTATTGTAGCTAAATGTGTTACTGAATACTTTATTAACGGTACTCCTGTTATGGAAACTCTTCGTAATGCTAAATCTATTCTTGATTTCTGTCGTACTCAAAATGTTAATCATAAGTATAGACTAGAGTTTACTCACGTTGTAGACGGAAAGATAAGAACAGATGTGGTGCAGAGGAATACAAGGTTTTACATCTCCTCTACGGGGGGAACCCTCATGAAGGTCGAGAGTATGGGCTGGAACGATAATGGTGAAGAACAAGTTAAAAAGAGTTCTTTATGTGCAGGTCAACGTGTTTCTATATGTAATACTGTTGATGATACTGATATATCTGAACTAAATGTTAATTACTTATATTATTATAATGAAGCTATGGCTATTATTGAACCAATAGAGCAAAGTCGTAATAATAAAGGTAAAGGTAAACGTTTAGTTAAGAAATACTATGGAATGAGAAATACTTTGTTTGATTGATAAAATGGATATAGAAAAGATATGTATAGCTAATCTTGGAAAAGAGATTATGTATGGTAGACTTAAAGGAATGATAGTAGGTTATGATACTATATTAAAATATTTAATCATTTCTTTTACTAATAACTATGGTTGGAACTTTTTAATAGATAATAGTGTTATTCTATTAAATAGTCCTCTTAATCATAGTTATGTTCTTATTAATCCTGAATATTATAAAGGACAACTTGTCTTATGAATGATGTAACTGATATTTATAATGAAGCTGCTAATAAATGGTCTGATAACAAAGGTGTGGGTAGTGTTATTCTATCAGAACCATTAAGCGTAATGAATTTCGTTACAATGGTGCTTGATAAAATGGTAGCTAAAACTCCCGAACTTACGTCTCTCATAATAACAGAGACAATGGAAGATAGAGCTAACATTACTTATTATCTTGACAACACTTCTGAACTAAAGGACATTCATAAACAATTAATTACTGATAAGAAATGTCTTATACTTACTCGTGAATATGTAGAGCGTTCTCCATATAAACCTAGTTCTAGTAGTCATAAAGATGTTCTTATTACTATTAATGTTAAGAAGTTCCGAAAGATTGCAGAGAAGTATAATGGTAATTACTTTAAGTTTAAATTACTTGCTACCAATTCTATTGATAGTGTTGCTGATAATGCTGTACTTATGTATAAGTATGCGCCTAAAGTATATGAAATTAATTATGCTCACTTAATCAATCGTTCTATTCATTCCCCCATAAAGGAGTATCAAAAAGGTGTTGTCCTAACTGATGCTGATAGAATCTATTATGATAGATGCAGCCAATATATTAATGAAAGTGTTACTATATTTGGTAGTTTTGATAAGTTAGAAGAATGTCGTACTGGTAATCCTAGACTAAATATCGCAGCTGAAACTTGTAGATTGCAAGTAGCGGAAAGTAATGGTTGGTCAGCTAAAATGGATATGACTGATGCTATGTGTCGTAAGATAGACGAACTATATAATCCTAGTTCTTTAATTGAGAGAGTTAATCAAACTTATAATATTATCAGAGAAAGAACTAAGATAGTAACTGATAATATTGTTAAGCTAGATGCTATACTTGATATAGTTAAGGAAAATATAGGCAAGAGAATACTAATTATTTCAAAGAATGGAGTATTTGCCAGTAAAGTAACAGAATATCTAAATGCTAATATAAAGTATGAGGGTAAATCTATTATGACTAATGGTGAGATATTCCAAACTGGAATAAGTATATTACAGTATGATTATTGCGGAAACTATCATAACGATATGGAAGGAATACAGGCTTATGACAAAAACGGAAAACCTAAAGTATATAAATCAGGAGCTAAAGTCGGACAGCCTGTAATCATAAAAGCTCAAGCCCAAAGAACGCGAAATTTGGAACTGTTTAATGACGACTATATGAAAGTATTGTCGGCAAATAATTCTATTGATACGAGCTTTAAAGGAGTTGTAGACGTTGTAATTTTCACGTCACCTCTTTGTAGCTCCATACGAGACTTAAAATATCGAATACCTAATCTATCTTTTAGTTCTGTACCTAACATTATATATAAGATATATTGTCGAGGTACGAACGAAGAGAAGAAGTTAATAGAGACGAAAGGAGGAAAAGACTATGAAATAGTTAAAGATAGTGAAATTGATTTCATAATAGGAGAATAATCGATGCTAGTCTTTGGAGTTAACAGAGAAATTAGTATCTTTGTAGAGTAATCAATAAGAGACCTTTGAAATAATGGAAGAAGTAAAGACAGAGAATGAGAGAACTCTAGCTAAGACAGAACCAAAAGCAAAACCGAATAATAATAGTATGGTTATGGCTTCTGCTCTTAATACCCTAGACATTTACAATCCCGATGATAGGAGTAAGTTAGAGTTGTATCTGAAATCAGTAATGTCTAGTGATAAGTGCGGTATTAAGACTATTCAAGACGGTCTTGCAATATATAGCCGTGCTAAAGAGTTAGGTTTACCGTTTACTAGTTGTATTGAACATCTAGGAGTTATTAATGGTAAAACTACATTAGACGTTCACTTAATCAAAGCATTATTATTGAAGGCAGCTATAACATGGGAGTGCACAAAAGATTATATAGCTCTGTATGAATATACAGACGGTAATAATGTTTATATAGATAGTAAGATACCTGACTATTGTAGGCGATTCAAAAGCAAGAGAGAAGCTGATGAATTTAATGCTAGTGCTGATAATGACGAAATTGGTATTTATCCAGTTAGAAATTATCAAGATTATAACGGTACAATCTACAAGGAATATCAGTTGAATAATAAGTTTGGTGTTGCAGCCAATCAACAACAAGCTAAAGATATTGCAGCGAAAGGATTAGTTCCAATATTCCGAATACCTAATGTTCCTTGTGATTATATTACTGAATATAAACTTACTCGTATATTAGATAATAGAGTTATTACTAGTATTGGTCATTTTAGTTATAGCGACGCTGTAACTGCTGGACTTGCTAGTAAAGATACTTATACTAAGTATATGAGAACACTTATCGGTCATAGAGCTTTTACGTTTGCAGCTCGTGATATAGCGGCTGATGTCATACTTGGTTGTATGGAAACAACAGAAGCTAAGATAGCGAACAATATGAGTATTGATGATGCTGATATTGTAGAGATTTGATAGTAATAGAAGTCTAACTATTACTAATCAATAGATACGAAATAAGACAAAACTTTACGCTAACAATGAGCTATATGCTCACTTTTAATAATTAATTATTAATCATTTAAAATTTTACAATTATGGGACTTCAATTTGGATTTTCCGCAGTACAGAGTGGTAAGAGAGTAATGCAATCTAGTAACGAACCTACATTGACAGCTAACAGCACTAAAGCTAAGTTTAGTCTTACAGGTGCAGTTACTCGTATCATGGGTCTTGTTCCTGGCGATACAGTTCAGTTTATTAGTAATGTTGCTGATATTGATGCAGCTATTGCTGAACGTGATGCTGAAGTTGTTGCATGGTGCGAAGCTAACAATGTTGAATTTGGTACAGAAGCTGCTCGTGCTGCACTCATCCAAACCTTTGGCGAATATGGTATCTGTAAAGGTGTACCTTTGTTCGAGAAAGACGGTAAAGTTAAACTTGTTGGTGTTCGTATGACAGCTGAACAAAAAGCTGCTGCTTTTGAACTGAACAAAGAGAAGATTGCAGAGGAACTTGGCAAGTCAGTAGAAGAAATCACTATTGATGATTATTCTCCTGTTACTCGTGCTTACTCTGGTGCACGTACTTCTACTTCTTCCAATCTTAATGGTGTTGGTTTGCCGTTAACTTTCTCTGATTCCAGTATGTGGAATGAATTGAAAGAGAATCTCGGTGAAAATGCAGAGAAAATCAACCGTGTATTCGAGGTTAAACTTAACGAACCTTTCTCTGTTGCTGTTGAAACTGGTAGAGTTATCGGTGACGAAAAAGAAACTGTTGAAGTTAGTGCTTACAAGATTGTCTTCCAGTCTGATGAAGAACCTTCTGTTCGTCAGTCAGCTAAATAAGACTTCTTCCAGTAATAGCTAGATTATAAAGAGCTAAATTCTTAATTGAATTTAGCTCTTTTTTATTGGCTATAATTTTGAAATTTATTATATTTGGAAACTTTGCAATAAACAATAGCAAGCCTGTACAACTTGTTATTGCTAGTATTAATCTTTATAAAAACAATTTTTATGAGTACTCAAAAAGAAGGAACTGCCAAAGTAGATGAATCAGTAGTAAATCAACCAGCTAATAGTGCTGCAACTACTGCTCCTAAAAAGCGTCGTAGAGGTATTAGTAATGAAACAAGAACTACTTCTCGTAAGAAGTTCTCTCACAAAGATGCTATTAATAATCTTTGGTTATTTGTTGGTCATCTCCATGCTCGTGTTGCTTGGGTAACTATGAAGGAAGATAACAATATGCGTCCGGCATTTGCAGGAAAAGCTATTCCACAGCTTGTTATTGAAGCTACTTCTCTTCATACTAATCCTGCTGATGTTCGTGTTGCTAGTAAGACATTTTGGCCCTATGAAAGTAATGTTGATTATATTCCTGGCGGTTCTAAAGAGAAGTTTATTAATATGGACTTTGCTTGGATAAAACACTTCCTTGATGTAGTTGTATTTAAAGGTCGTGAAATGACTGACGAAGAATCTGAAATGCTTGAACTTGGTTATGTTGATTATGATGATAATGGTCAGTATGAACCAGTTGAAGTAGAAGATGTTATTAAGGCTTGGGGAGTTCTGTTTGACAATGTAGTTAAACTTGTTGAAACAGGTGGTGAGAATGGTAAGTCTGCATTACTTGATAAAGTAGGCAACCAAAGACAGTTTTGGTTCAGACTTAATCGTTACTACAAGAACAAAGGTGATTGGGCTTTCTCCGGTCAAGGTTCAGAAGAAGGCGACTTAGTATTTCCAAACATTGTCGGACAAGGTATCTTTGAAGAGAAGTTCATGTTAGATGCTACTCATTTCAAAGAACCTAGTCTTATGTTTGATATTACTAAGGAACGTATTGCTCCTATGGACGGTGTTCAATCAAAACAAAAGAAAGCTCCTAATCTTGCAGCTGCCCCAGGTATTGGTGGTATTGCAATGGGTGCAGGAATTGTTCAACCTAGTATGGGTGGTATGCCAAACTTTGGTGCGGCAGGTGGTTTTAATCCAACTGAAGGTTCTGCATTTGCTCCTGATTCAGAAGACAATGGTGGACTTCCATTCTAAGTAATCCAAATATATTTCGTTAATAATGTTATAAGCCTAGTGTAAAGCTAGGCTTATTTTATCTAGTTATACTATGCGTAGAGGAATAAGACAAGATTTAACAAAAGAGTTTATATTATCTAAGGTTAGTCAGGAAATGATTATGGCTAAGTATATGGGTATACCTGTATCAGTAGTTAATGATTGTGTTGAAAACAATGTTCTTATATGTTCTCCTTTACGTGTTGATAATCATCCAACATTTGGTTTTGCTTTTAATAAGAATCATAAGCTAAAAGCATGTGATTTTAATGGTTCTTTCTTTGGTGACTGTTTTGATTTAGTAGCTTATGTTCTAAGTTTTAAAACTGGTCGTCATATAAATGTTGCTAATAAGGCAGATTTCTATTATGTATTAAAGCACATAGCTTATACTTTCCGTAAGATAATATATGACGGAGAAGTTGACGATGAGAATGAAATCTTGCTTAAACAAGTAATATCTAAAATCAAAGCAAGTAAACCTATTATTGAAGTGGCTACTAGAAGTTGGAATAATAACGATAAGAATATTTGGAAAAAATGGGGAATTAGTATTCATTGGCTTAATACTCATTTTGTCTATCCTGTTGACCAAATGTATATTAATAGGTATTGTCAACCTATTCCTAAATATAAGTATAAAGAATCTGACCCTTGTTATGCTTATGTTACTGGATTAGATAGTAATGGTATCTATAATATTGAATGTTACTTTCCTCTTCGAGATAGAAGTAAGGGAGAAGTAAAGTTCATAACCAATCATAATGGTCTAGTTGGAATACTTAATCTTGATAAGCCTAAGTATGATATAATTATTATAACTAAATCATATAAAGACAATCTAGCATTAAGTAATTGGTTACATTCCTATCCTTTAAGGGGGAATTTGTCAGAGTCTAAAATAGGAGTAATTAATGTTACTTCGGAGAGCTACGTTCTTAAAGATTACGAATATAATTGGCTTCAATCTAAACTAAATGACGGTGGAATACTTGTTTCATTCTACGACTGTGACCTAACTGGTGTACATGGTGCTCGCAGGTTACGTAAAGAATATGGTATTATACCTATTATTATTCCTAGAAGTTATGGAGCTAAAGATTTCTCGGAGCTAATTACTATGTATTCTAAAGAAACTATTAATTTATTCATAGAACAAACAGAATCATTATTTGAATATGATTAGAGAAGAAGAATATAAGCCGCTACCTAAAGCGCAAGAAGAATTGCGAGTGATTAATTTTAATTCATTTGCACCATTGAGAAGAATAGCTATAAATAGTTTCGATAATAGTGGAGCTGTTCATAGCTATTATTTTATGTACCCTTTAACAGATGAAGAAGAGAGTTACTTAAACCATATTAAGCAACAAATGATTGATAATCCTAATACATTATTTCGTATTTCATTGTCTGACGGTACACCAATAGATTTCTCTAAGATAAAAATCTATGGTAACTTTGACTTTGATAATGCAGAACATATTGCGATTATTAAAGAATACTTGGCTAAAGATTTATACAGTTCTCATAAGATACCTAGAGAGTTCAATTATGAAGCTAATACTTCGGTATCTAAAGGAAACTTTATACAGTGGACTGAAAGTACTGATTATTTAAAGTGTTTCAAGTTCTATCATGCGAGAATAGGTAAACCTAAAAAGTATATAATTGTAAGACTTACAGCAAATGAAATTAGACACAAATCCGTTTAGTTACGAATTAGATGAATCAGACATTAGGATGATTAGACATAACTGTAATACTAAAGGTATTCCTGATACTATTGCTAATTATCTTCATGAATTAGATTTACCTAATTATCCTTATATTCAGACTATTCATTTCAGATATAAATGGATAATGAAAGCTCTCTTATATTTAGGATACGATAAAGAATCTCTTGAAAAGATTCATGAAGCTAATCTTAAATATGAAGAAACTCATCCTCCTATTATTTACGAAAAGAAAAGAGGTGGAACTAATAAGACTAGTGCTAACCGAATTACTAAATCTTCCCCCATAAAGGAGCGTGGATTTGTTGCATCTTCTTCTAATGGTGGAAAATCCGTTGCAACTCCTGTCAATTCTAAAGTTAGAATTATTGTTATTGAAACTAATAAGTCTATGATTATTGATAGAGAAGTTGCTATTGGTCTTATGCGTGAACAACCTAACAAATATAAAATTGAAGAATTATGAGCGAATCGAAAAGTATTATTCTTTATAAGCGTAATGCACAAGGTAAACCAATCTTTTGGTCAGCTGAAATACTAGGACACAAGATTATACTAAAGTATGGTATTGTTGGTAAAGAAGGAACTACATCTGAATATGTTCCACCTAGAGGTGTTGAGAAAGAATGGAAAACTATTGTTGCAGCTAAGCGTAGAGAAGGAGGTGTGGAACTGTCTGAATTATATGATGCAGCTCCTCAAGAAATACCTAATATTGAGGCTTTGAAACATTATCTTGATATGTATCTTCCTAAATACAATACTAATAATGAAGGATTTGTTCTTCCTATGCTAGCTAAGATATATGAGTATAATAACGAACAAAACCTGTTAGCTCAAATTAAGATTAACGGTGTTCGTTGTAATATATCAGCTGTTATGCGTGGTGAAGGATTCTTTAAAACTAAAGGTCTTGTATTTCATAGTCGTAAAGGACTTGAATATAAATGTCCTGTATTGGAGAATGTATTGCTTGATGATGTTATTACAGACAAGTTATTCAATCGTATGTTAGAAGATAATTTAGTATTAGACGGAGAATTATATATTCCAGGTCTTGAACTAAATGATATTCTAAGTGCTGCCGAGAATCTTAAAAGTCCGTATAATCGTTTTCTTCAATTTTGGTGTTACGACTTAGCTATTGATGATATGATTCAAACTAGTCGTATATCATTATTGAAGTCAGAGTTTGGCAAGTTTAAGATGCCTAATTACGTTAATGCTAAAGCTATTCTTGATTATCACATGAATAATAAGAATCGTTTCGTTCTTATTCATACTTATGATAATGTAAATGGAGATGAAGATATTATTAAATATCGAGACATCTTTGTTGAAGCTAAGTTCGAGGGAGCTATTCTTCGAAATCCTTATGCTACATATCAGTTTGGTAAACGTAATTCTACTATGTACAAAAGTAAACCAATATTAGACGGTAAATTCGAAATCCTAGATATTATTCCTGAAGGAGCTAAACGACCTAACTTTAGTAAGTTTGTTCTTCGTAATGATATTAATGGTGAAACATTTGAATGTATGCCAGTTGGTGATGCTTCTACTCGTCAAAGTTATCTTATTAATAAAGACAAGTTTATTGGAAAGATAGCGTTTGCTGAATTTAGATGTAGGTCAGGTGTCAAGGAAGTCCCCTCACATGGAAATGTTATAAAAATACTTGATAATGAGCCTACAAGATTACCAAATAATAACGAAAAAGAAAGTTAATTATAATCAATCTTATATAGACTATAAGAAAAAGAAACTGATAATAAAAGATATACATTTGAATAACAAACTAAGGATGCTTATAATGTCTAAGTTCGACCCAATAGAAGGACAAGACGGTATGTATCTAGGTTTTGTTACAGATAATGTTCTAGGTCAATGCCGAAATGTATCTGTTTCTGATTATGGTTATTATTCTGTTTCTGCATCTGATATTATACAAGCTCTCGATGTTAAGTCAGATACTAATGTTAAGTTAGTAAAGGAAGAAGAGGATGATAACCTTGTAGTATATAAGTTGTTAAAGTAAGTCGTGGTTTGATTCTTGCCCTATCATTAGTCGAAAGATTAGTGGTAGGGCTTTTTTGTTGTTCCCCTGTAAAGCTAAGTGTTACTACTATATATTCTGATTGTGAGATAAATCGTTAGCTTATACTCAAAGAGGACTGTCGGAACGTATAAGAAACAACATCCTTTATGGGGGAAATCAACGAGAATGCCCGATATTTTGTCTCTGTGCGATTTACTATGCCAACCTTAACAACTATACTATTTTTGTCTTACGTTTAATGACAAGCCTTAGAATCGTTTTTCTGCGTATGCTGAAAAACAGTAAGATTTTCTTTGGTCTAATACTAGGATTGATTATATTTGTAAATGAAGTAATGGAAAAGAAGCAAATAAAAGCTAAATACATAGTTGTTAAACAACCTGACGATAATATTGCATATCGCAATGTTATCAAGTTCTTATATATCGTAATAACTCGTGAAGAACTATCTAAGAAAATCGACAATTATCTTAACGGTAAGATTGAAAGGACTGCTGGTGTTTATGCTCCTCTTGATTTGTTTAATCATATTATTAAGCATAGGAAAGTTTATTCCTACGAAGAAGCTAAACGTCGTGCACGTTATTTAAATAAAAAGTATGGAAGAAGTTAAAAACACAGTCAGATTCGCTACTATTCCTAATTTTCCTAATTATTGTATAGGAGAAGACGGAAGAGTTTGGTCTGATAATCGTAAACGTTATCTTAAATGGTATCGTGGAAAAGGTTGCGAACGACCTCATGTCACATTGTTTCACAATGGTAATAGTGCTAAGCTATTTATAGCTACTCTCGTTGCTAAAGCATTTGTTACTAATCCTAAACCTAATGCATATAAATATGTTAGGTATAAAGACGGTAACAGTGCTAATAATCATTATACTAATATTGAATGGTGTAGAAATCAAACTGGAAGTAAGTATGGAAAATGAAATAAAAAGTGTTTTAGATATTATAGCCGAAATAAGTAAGAAAGATAAGAAGAAACAAGTATTCATTCTTATTAATCTTATTAATCAGTTAAAAAGTACTCGTATAGAGGCTAACAGCAATTACGAAGATTGTAAGCTTTCTTATAGTCGTAGAACAGATAATTATATTGGTAACTTTAAGCTGATGCTATTTAAGAAACAATTAGATTGTCTGGATATGATTATTGAGAACTTAGATTCTTATCTTGACGAATTATTAAGCAAATAGTATGAATAGAGCTAAAATCTTTCAAAGTGTCATTAAAGGAACTAATGTATTTACTCCTATTATTGATAGTTATCATACTGTTGGTAATCACATTATTGAACTTAGTTGTTCCGAAAAAGATAATCAACATGGGTTATACAATAGAGAAGTTAATGGCATTAGCTTTAAAGGTACATATGGTGTGACTGTTATTACTAATAACGATAATGGGTAGGAACGTAGTATTGAATTAGATAAATTATGTTATTCTCGTGAAGAAGCCATAGAATATATTAAATCATTAGGAGATAAAGAAGATGAAATTTGATAATCCTTATAGTATATTTCTTGATGATAGTCCTCTTGAATTAGTATTTCCTTCTAACAATAGTTACAAAGGAAGTTCTACTAAAGAAGGTTCTAATTCTAAAGCTATTGCTAAGAGACGTAAACGCAATAAGAATAAGAAAACTCATAGAAATGCAAAACGGTGAAATAATTCCTATGCTTATTGCTAGGATAAAACAGAACAATACTGATAACATGGTTATTCGTTCTAAACTTTATAGCTTATTAACCGATATTACTAATAAGTTTGATGAAGTTATTAGAGCTGTTCCTCGTATCGAAGACTTTCAAAATATGTCTAATGAACAAGTACTTGAACATTATTATCTAAGCGTTGGTGCTGAAAGTCTTTGGGATTCTCGTGAGCTTATTATGAAAGCTATTAAAGAACAGAATAAATTAATTAGAGAAGGATATGAGAATAGTAATAAAGGATAAAGAACTTGGTAATATAGAAATAATTACTCGACAATATGAATCATGTCTTTATGTAGCTGTTTATAAAAATAAGAGATTAATTGACCAATTTGGAAGTAATCTTAAAGAAACTGCATATCATAGAATACTTCGTATTAGAACTATTAAAAGAGGAGATACTATTGTTGAAGGAAGTGTTATCGAAACTAAAAGTAAATATCCAATAAATGTATTTGAAAATGAAAGTTCTAAAGAAGTTAGTAGATAAACTATTAAAACCAACTAAAAAGGATAATTCTCCTAGATGCCATAATTGTGAAAGACGGGAAACTATGGATTGTCCTGTTAGTTATATGTGTTATTCTACTAAAGATAAACCTTATTTTAAATCAAGACATAATGGGAAGTAGTCTATTTAGTATTAAAGCAGAGTTGCAGGATATTATCTTGCAACTTGAAGAAGGTGAAGCAACAGAAGAAATTGTTGCTAAACTAGGTATTACCGAAGATAATCTTAAAGATAAGATTGCTGATTATCTTCAAGTAATTAAACGTTATCAATGTGACGTTAAAGAATGTAGTGACGAAGTTGCTCGTGTTAAGCAAATTAAGAAAACAAGAGATAATACTCTTAGACGTCTTAAAGATGCTGTTCTTGAAGCTGTTCTTATGTTTGGTTCTACTGGTAAATCTGGTAACAAAGTTATTGAGGGCAGTACTTATAAAATTTATTCTCGTAATATAACTACTACTATATTAGATGATATTCGTATCTCTGATATTATCCGACAGTTTGTAGATATTGTTACCGAATACTTGGCGAGTACTGAAATTAAAGAAAGTCTTAGTATTGAGTATCTTGCTCGTATTATCAGTGCTCACATGAAAGCTGAAACTTCCCCCATAAAGGAGTTGGAAGATGTGCAATCTCCTTTCGTCGACGTAACTACTGATGATATATTTGCTATTGATACTGAAATAACTATTAATATACGTTTATCAGAACTAGCAAATGCTACTAATTTCAATCTTGCTCAATGGATTGGACAGAATCCTCATAAGGTAGAATTTAAATCTTCTACTAGTAAATCATCTGTTGCAGCTAATTTGGATTTAAATGCTGACCTTACTATTGCTAAACAAGTATCTAATACATCATTAATAATTAAATAATATGTTTGAAGTAGAAGATTGGGTAGAAGAACTTATCGAGAGAATTATGAATACTTATGGTTGTAATCGTAAACAAGCCATTGATTCAATAAAAGAAAACCTTTATTAAAAAGTTAGATATGCAATTTAATTTTAGAGATTCAGATTATAGAATTAAGTACAAAGCTCGTGGAATTGCTTGGAGAGGAAAAATTGGAGTAGATGTTAGTGATTGTAAAACAACAGAAGAAGCTATTGTAAAAGCTAAACTTGATTATACAGTTGCTAAATGTCAATTGTCTGCAAAAATGCCGGCACATGATAATGGTGCTAGTCGTGACGGTTCTATTTTTCCTAATATAGTTAACGGCTTTGAATTTGTTGATGTTCCTGGTGAGTTTGCAACTTATCGTACTGATACTAATATTCCTCTTGGAAAAGTAAAGTCTCGATACGAAGTAGTACAAAATCAAATGGCTTTTGGCTTCTTTGACGATGCTCTTGGTGGTAGAGTAAAACTTGACCGTGCAGGATATTTTGGTTATGGACAAAAGATATTTATGTCAGCAACATTTGATAAAGATATTAATATTGGTGGTAAAAATGATACTATCCAACATTATTTTGTTTTTACTAATAGTCATGACGGTGGAAGTGCTGTACAAATGATGATTACTCCTATAAGAGTTATTTGTATGAACGCACTTCATGCAGCTAGAATATCAGCTGAAAGTTATATATCTTTTAGACATAATAAAGGTGTTAATACTAAGATACTTACTGTTCCTGAAATACTTGGTCTTACCGAACGTAAGATAGAAGAGGAAGAAGATATGTATCGAGTATTATATAAAACTAAAGTATCAGACGAAGAAGTAAAAAAATATCTCTCTGCAACTTTCCTTACGGGGGAAGAATTCGAGAGAGTAGATGAATTGTCTTTATATAACGGTTTGTTCCGTAGAGATAATTCTGCCTATGAAGCCTCTGGAATATCTATGCAGAAACTAAATACTCTCTGCGATTCTTTTGAATATTATCAGGAAGGCGTTGGTCAAAGACTAATAGCTGGTACAGCTTATGGTGCTTATAACGCTGTTACAGGTTATTTCTCTAACGTTAAAGAGTATAAGACAGAAGAACTTCGCTTGAAGAATACAGTATTTGAAGGTGACTACAATACTAGTCTTAAAGCTCTTAACTATGCTCTAGCTAATGTATGGGAATAAAAACTTTTATTGAAAAACTAATTGGGTTATTTACTGTTCCACGTTGTCCTAATTGTGGCGCTAGACTAGAAGAAGTTCCACGTGAAGAGGAAAGTGACCCGATTTCTTTTAAATGTATTAACTGTGGTAAAGAATGGAGTTAGAAACCGTATTAAAAACAATCTTATTAGATGTCCCTGTTATTGAATGTTTTATTCAGTTTGTAATAACTGCAATAGCACTAAAGATTACTAAGGAAAGACTAGATGATGAAGTAATAAGCACAGTTACTCTTAATTGTGCTTTATTCTTTATTCCAATATTAGGTCATGTTCTATTTGTAATATTTATAATCAGGTTTGTTCATTTATTAAAGTATCTATATGGAAAAGAAGAATAAAGTCAGAACTTGTGGTAACTGTATTCATTTAGTAAAGAGAGAAAAAGGTTGTTTCTATAAACATTATACGTGCTTAGAAAGAAGTAATGATACTATTATTACTTCTTGTTATAGAAGACCTAGTATTCCAACTGATTGTCCTTATCATAAATTTAAAAACAATAATTATAATGAGTAAATTAAGTAAAGCAATAGCTAATGCTATTATTGAGTTTAATGCCGGTTTATTAACTCAAGATGAACTTTATCAAAAACTAGAACGAGATATTGATAATGTATCTGTTAAAGTTTGGCGTGAAGATAAATCTGTTCCATTACCTACTTACGGTAAAGAAGGCGATGCTTGTTGCGATATCTATGCTAAGAGTATAGATTATGATTCAGATAAAGATAGATTTATCATTCATACAGGATTACATTTTGCTCTTCCTGATGAATATGAAATGGAACTTCGTCCACGTAGTAGCAATACTAAAACAGATTATTATCTACCTAATAGTCCTGGTACTCTTGATTGGGGTTATAGAGGAGAACTTCTTGTTATTTTCAAGAATCGTACTTCTCGTCAATTAATTAGAATTATTAGTACTTTTGGTAATGCTTTTAACGATATTGTTACACGTGTTAAACACGAAAATGCTTATAATTCTATTATATGTGCAAGACAAGAGTTTAATAAGTTAATTGAGAAAGAAGGATGTCCTTATGTAGAAGGTGACCGTGTTTGTCAACTTCTTGTTCGTCGTCGTGAGAAGATTGCTTGGGATGAAGTTGAAACTCTCGAAGAACTAGGAACTACTGAAAGAGGTGTAAAAGGATTTGGTAGTACTGGAAAATAAACTAATTATTAATTTTAAACAATAAACAATTAAATTATGAAAGCAATTGGAATTAAAATAGTCGAACTTCAACCAATGCGTGCTAGTATGGCGCTTCAAACTGGTTATAAAATTGGTAATGCTCATCCTGATGATATGGGTTATGAAGTTTAATGGTAATCCTATCTTTAGGAAACTTGATGCAGAAGAGAGAAACGATATGGCTTGTCAGCTTACATCTATGAGAAATTATTCTGATATTCTTCTTTCTCGTCTTACTAGAGCTGGTGTTGATTTCAAAGAACTTATTTAAACTAAAAAGTATGCTTAAATTAAATAATATATTGTGCATAGAGACTTATGGAGATAAATCTAAAGTAGTAAATCCTAAAATACCATATAAGGTATATCAGTGCAATAGTCTAGCTCGTATGCAAGACAATAACGGTAGTAATATTCTTCATGTTGTTCTTGAAGATATAACTCCTAGTACTGACAATGATACTTTTGGCCGAGAAAAAATTGTAGTTGAATTTAATCAGTTCATTAATACTTGGAATCCTTATGTTGAACCAAAAGAAGAAATAAAAGATGAAGTCGGAGAAGTACATGATTAAACAGATTCGCAAAGCTATGCGATATGTTAGTTGTTTACCACAACTTAAAGCTCGTAATAAAGTTTATCTTAAACTACAAGAGATAGAAAAGAAGTATAAAAAATAATAAGTAATAATCATTTAGTTATACATTATTAAGAGTACTAGTAGTAATACTGGTACTCTTATTTTATAATACTATGACAAAAAGAATAAGCGTTAAATTAAAAGCCTATCAATCTAATGGATTTAGTAGAGCTTGTAAGAACTGTATTTATAGACCTTGTACTCCAATGCAATCAAATCTATGTACTAAAGCATATGTAGAAGGTTATATGAAAGGTTACAAGAGAGCTAAAAAAGATATTAAAGAAAGAATAATATGACACTAGAAACTGTTGGAATAATTATAGGAGGATTAATATTTGCATTAATACCATTTGGAATGTTAATCTATTGTATTGTAAAAGAATTAGCTGAAAAGAAGTTATGGGGATATTTATTATTCATAGTAATAATGATAATATTGTTTTTAACGAAATCTTCCATAGAAACTTCATAATAGATTAGAACTATTGATAGTAGTAATACTGTTGATAGTTCTTTTTTTTATGTTGTACTTGGATAAAATCAACGTATTAATGATAGTTGTGTTGCTGGACTTGCCTACGCTCGCAAAGCTCGCTAAATCCCCCATAGAGGAGTGGAATTACAGGTAAACCACTCCTCTATGGGGGAAGAAAGCGAGCCGATAGGCGAGCGAGATATAGTAAAGCTAGTAATAATAATAATAGTCCAAACAATAATACTAACGGCACTGGGGATAGTGTTCAGGAAGATGTTCTTCGTCAGATAGAACATTTGGGAACTTTTTGGATATAGTGAGGTCATAGACGGAGTAAATAGTATTCGGCTCTTTTTCGGGTAGTGAAGCTAAATCAATCGCTATTGACAATCATTCTACTAATCCTTGTAGCTTTGTTTCTATTTATCGTCCGAGGTTTTGCACTAGGGCGGAGACACTGCCTAAATGAAATAGTACTTATAAGTACTAAGACTAATCGAGTTCCCTAGCTCTCCACACTACACGCAACTAATCTAATTAGTCAGATAGCAAATGCTAAATCCCGTACAACAGTCCGAGACGGTAGGTACTTGTTCACTGCAAAGGTAGTAATTATTTTGATATAAACAATAAGTCGGACTACTTTCACAAGCAATCCGACTTTCCTATGAGTTGTAATATTAAGTAGTTAGTTATTCTTCATCTTCATCAGTAATCATATTAGCAACAACTTGACCTAAACCACTAAACGGACTACTACGTACTTTATAGTAACTATTATTAGCACCAAGTCTTTCATGTTTTATAATTTGATTAACTAATGGTACTTGTTTAAAGAAATTTACTACAAGTTTATTTTCACCTGAATAGCTTCCTGAATTATAATATAAATCATCAGGATTACCAGTAATAATATAGCTACAAAGTGCTCCTAATAATCTAAGATTATCTTGCGCAATACTTAATGCAGCAACAGGTTGACTATATAGTTTCTTACCTTCATTAGCTAATCCCCACGGAGTATATTGAATAGTTTCAGACATTAGACGGTCAGCACTATATAGGATATAGTCAGCTACTTGTGTAGAATCATCATCGTCATCTAGCATTAATTTTCCTACTACAAATAGTGCTACTGCCTTAGTAATAGCTATCCATTCACCTAAGCATCTACGAATATTGGCTTTATCATATTCAGGAAGAATGTTATAATAAGTAGTAAGATTAGCTACAAAATCTGCATAACCTTTAGCAATTCCTTGAAGAGTACGAACAGCTTGAAGTTCGTTACTATCATTAAGTTCGTAGTATTTCTTAAATGGCATTGCTATAAACTCACCTAAACTAACATAAGTTCCTTTACTAATAGACTCTCTAGTTTCATTATATATACCGTCAAAGTGACCTAAACGATAACCAAAACGTTTTTGGAATCCAGGAACTAAGTGTTTATGGAATTGCATTAGTAAAGCTCCCCAGCAAGACTGTTGTAATTGATTAGCACCAATCTTATCATAGATACCATGTATTTGATGATTAACTGATATAACCTTATTACGGAAAGCTGCAATATCATCATTAGTAAGACCACTGTCAGGTTTAAGAGTAGCAACACCGTTCTTCAAGATAAGACTTTCTCTAAAAGAAGGGTGATTCTCAAACTTAGTTCTTTCTTCTTTAGTATCTTCTTTATAGGTAGCTTTAAACTCTTCTCTTATTTCTTTAGGAACAGAGCGTAAGAAGTCAGTTATTATATCAGCTTTAAACTTAACATAACGTTCTTTCTCAATATATGATTCAAGTACTTTATCTCTGAATGTTTCATATTTAGTAACTAATTCAGGATTATTCTTACGAAGAACTTTAAGCAATGCTTCTTCTCTAAGTCCCATAGCAAACTGTTCAAATGACATTACTTTATTCTTACCATTAACAGCAACAACTCTATGAGAATGAAGCATAGCTAACAATGTAGCGTTCTGCATATAATGTTCACCTGCGGTTTGTTGGATAAACAACAGATTTTCTAATTTACCCATAGGATTGTTACCTTTACCATAACGTTCTGTTATCATATCAGATTCAATAACATTGAATAATCTAATAATAGCATTAGTTTCGTTATTAGTAGTTTCATTATAAGCATCAGCTAAATAACTACCTACATTCTGCATCCATTCGTTCTCACCTTTACGGAAGTCTTTGTATTTAAAGAATTGTCCGGCAGCCATTTCCATTTGTATCTGTGTCTTACCATATAATACGTTGGCAATACCACCAGTAACGTTTAACATCATAAACTTACTAGATACCATATTACGCATAACACGAGATACTTTAGAACGAGTACCTTCATCCATTTCAAATTCATTAAATACTAACTTACGAACTTGATTCTCAAAATGCTTAACTATATTAGAATCATCACTTTTAGTTGTGCGTATTTCTTGTTTACCAGTAATTCTACTAAGTAATCTATTATCCATAAGTTTATCGTTAGGATTTCTCTTAATAATATCCATATTACGTAATTGATTACTAGTAATTTTAGCTAATCTAGCTATATCATTACGAGTATTAAAGTTATACATACTATCAATAAATGAATTAAGTCTTTCAAGAACATTAGGATTATTACGCTCTGCATTTTCCTGTGCTCTTTGCTTACGTAATTCATTATTCTTAGTTTGTGTTTCACGAACATAAGCTAGATATTCATCAATAGTTTCACCTTCTTGTTTCTCACGAATAGGAAGAAGTTTAATCTCTGATAAACTATGTAACATAGGAGCATTACTAAATCTCTTATATAGATTAAGCTCTATATCAGATTTATTAGGAGTATCATACCAACCATGACTGCGTTTAAAGTCTTGCCAATAATCAGTAAAACCTTGATGAGGTTGTTCAATAGCTTGATTAGGTAAATAACCACGATTAATATAAGCACGACTACGTTTATCTTTAACAAGACTATTAAGTAGATTATCTACTTCATTGTATAGTTGTTGCTGATAGTTATTCATTCCATAATATTTATCATTGCGATATTTATTAGTAGAAGGTTGTAACTTAACTTCATCATAGTTAGGATTCTTGTACTTGTCTTTAACTTTAGTTTCTAACCATTTATATTTAGGACTATATTCCATATTATTAGCTTCGTCCTTAACTATCATTTGTCTCCAAATAGCTAATGGTTCGTATTCTTTAGTAATAGGATTAAGCACATGATTCTCGTTATACCATTTATCAAATACTACTTTACCCATTTTGTTCATAGCCACATACATAGCTTCGTAGTATACAGTATTGATATAGCTTATATGCTCATCTAACCACTTTTGAGCTTGTTCTTCATTTGGCTTAACTCTACCAACAGCTGCTGCAAACATTTGCTCTTGATGTTTCTTTAAGTTAGCTATTTGCACTTCTGTAAACTTAGTACCGTCAATAACACCTGTTTCATCATACTTACCGTATGCCATAGTACGAACAAAACTATCAAAAGGATTGCCAGCACGAGTATCCATATAAGCTTTCTTTAACTCATCTAAGAACTCACCTTTTAACTTATAGTCAGTATTAGCTTTAAGCCATTCAGCTGATTCTCGATAAGTTTCAGATGTTTCAGGGTATTGAAGTCCTTCAATAGCTTGTTTATAACGAATAGTAAAACTATCCTTAGGTCTGTTCTCTTTATACTTATTATTAAGTTGACGACGAGACAATAGATAATTATTAACTGCATTGGCTTCATAATAGTTCTCTTTATAATTACCGTCAACATCAATAACCGCACGCATTTCAGTAAGTTCGCTTTGAATCTCGTTAAGACGTCTTTCGTTTTGAACAGTAAGAGTACTATAATCATTGTCAATCATTGTACTTAATATATCTCCTTCTTCATGCAATAGCTTCATTAACTTAACATAAGTTTCAGGGTATTTATTAAGTAACTGGTTTGTATTGTAGTACTCTTGATACATCTCTTTAACGTATTCACGTTCTACATTATCTATTAAGAACTTCTCTAATTCATCTTTAGCTTTCTTATATATTAAACCGTCTCGACTGTTCGGGTCTTCGATTTGTGCCAGTTTTACAGCCTCTTTCAGCGACCTTAATTTTTCAGTGAACGTTTCATTATACGGCAGCAAAAGATTGCCATTTTCGTCCAAAATATCGTTCAGAGACACGTCTATACCGTTGTTTTTTGCGTCCTCAATGATAGTCGATATTGCCGAAGTAAACGCTATCTTTTTGTCTCTAGCTTCTATTTCACTAGCTCTTAACTGATTCATCATTTGTTTAAGAACTATTTGAACTATTGGTATATGTGTCTCTTGACTATCAGCTAACCAAAACTGGAAGAAGTTTTCATCTTCAAATGCTTCTGTAATACTAAGCATATTAGATTGTACACGAGGGTCACTAGAAAGACTAGTAATGTAACTATCGAAGTACATCTTAGTACTACGTTTAACTACATTATCTAAGTCTTTAATACGTTTGAACTTATCCTTAATCTGTTTAAGTATATCATTAGTTCTACGTAAACCTTCAATTTCTTCTTCTGTCTCACTTATAGTATAAGCTTCATCAATATTATAAGGTTGAATAGCTTCAATAATAGAATAGTCTTCTACAAATCTATTAATATCATCTAGGAACATTTCATAACGAGTACGTAATGTTTCATCTTTTAACATACGGTCGAATAACTTCTTATTAGTTATACTCCATTTCTCTTGAACTATCTTGTTACCATTTTCATCTAACTTATAAGTTCCGTCAGGATTAGTAACATAAGTAGTAAAAAAGTTATGTATATCAAATAAGAAATCATCAATACGTCTATTAGTATAACCATTGATAATTCTTAATGCTTGCTCACGTAAGTTATCATTCAACTTAATAGCTGTATTAGAACGTAAATCAATAGCTGTAAATGAACGGAAAGCATCGTTTAATGCAGCTTCTTCTACATTAGCATTACTACGTTCAACACTTTCAATAACACGAGATATATAATCATTTATCTCCTTATCATTATCTATCAATGCAGATTCAAGCACATCTTCATTAATAAAGTTATTTTCTGTCTGAACACGAATAATGTTATTATTAGCAAATTTATCTAATCTAGCATTTTCTTTAACTACTTGAGTAATGGCATTACGTCTAGGGAATTGTAATTGACTAACACTATTAATAGTTACTTTCTTACTATACATATAGTCAGGAGTAAGACTAACAGATTTAGTAGTTACACGACCTAAATTAGTAACAATATAAACATTACCTTCTTTTTCGTATCTAAAATATCCGCCAGCTCTAAAACCTGTATTATCTATAACAGTTTGGAGAACCGGAACAAAACCAATACCATTAACATTAACATCTTCAATAGTTTGATTAATGCTAGCTTTAAGTTGTGCATAATAAGGAGATTCAGAATTATCTGATTTCTTCTTTCTAAGTTGAACTTCATTAGCTTCTAACTTAGTCATAGCTGTTTGTAGTCTCTTTGCTGCAATATCAATGTTATTACGGTCATTAATAAGTTTACGGATATTACCGTAATTCATATTAGGAGCTACAACAACATAATTAGTAATACCAACAGCTTCAAGAGATTCGATAGTATCGAGTATAACTTGATTATCAGTAGAAGCAATAATGTATCTACGAGAAGTATCAACTTGTTGCCCCTTTATGGGGGAAGTTAAGACAGTACTATTAGGAAACGCTTCTTCTATTAATAAATTAGCACCAGCTTCAAATGCTTTAGGAAGAACTACAAACTTACGAATATCAGAGTTCATAGCTATATTAATAGAACTAATAAATGCAGGGTCATACTGATTAATAGAAACTTCTTCTAATATATCTAATGGAAGAAACATTCTATTATTATCAGGATTAACACTAACTTCTCCAATTTCATTTTGTTCTAATGGATTAGTAGGAAGCATATATACAACATCATTATCATATACTAACTTATATAAACGTAGAACTTTATTATTATCATTAGTTTTAGCATAATGACGATATTTACGATTATTTTCACTACCAGTAATCATTTTACGTTCTTGTGCTTCTTTAAAACTAAGCACACCTACACCAAGTCTATTGAATACTATTTTATTAGATTCCTTATACTTCTTATTCTCAAATGTAAGTACATCAGGATTATTAGGATTAGTTCTAAAGAATAAGTCACGTAATTTTTCTATTGCCTTATCATCATTACTAAGTCTTTCATAAGTTCCTGTTTCACTACTGTATTGAATCATACTATTAATAGCTTTGTCTGAATCATTAATAATATTAGTAGCTGTTGAAACTCCATTATCAGAATCAATACCAGTATCTTGTCCATATAGAAGCTCAACAGGAATAATCTTACTAACTGTTCCGCCTTTAAACTTATAACTTTCTACTACCATAGAATATCTTATTAAGTCCATAGCTGTAAGTTTAACGAAAGGATTATTACTATGCCAAGCATTACGAAACATCTGATATTGAGATTCAGTAGATATAGTACTATCTATAATAGATATTCTATCATAACTATTACGACGACCTTTATACTCCACATTTAGATTTTTAAATAGATTATCATCCGAAGTATATCTTTGAATCAATACTACTTTATTTGCAGGAGACAACTTCATAAATGCTTCTATATTCTTTTCAGACATATCAGACATATTGAAACTACCTACTACATCAGTATAACCATATAATCTAGCACGAGTATTCTGTTGACTACTAATAAGATTTAGATTATAACTAGGAATAAATTCATTATTGCTTCTAGTTATAAATCTATTAGTATTAACAAAATTAGATTGTGCTTGACTAATATTAATTATGAAACTCTCTAACTGTTGAATAGTTTGTAGATTACGAATATCGAACTTATTAACTAACTCACGGAATTGTGGAGTTTGAGTTTTAAATATTTCGCTATCACGAATAATCTTTTCAGTAGCTATACAACTATATTTCAATTGATAATATAAAGAAGGATATACTGATTCTGAATCATCTTGATTAATATCGTTAATAGTATTGAAACTAATCTTAGGATAAATAGCATCTATAAGATATTTATTACCGTCTTCTGTAACAGCTTTAAGAACAGGATTACCTTTCTTAGTACTAGTAATATTACTGTTTTTAATATCTGTAATACGATTAATTACATTATCAATTTCATTAGCAGATTTACCAGCACCAAACTTATCACTAGTAATAACCATCATATTAGTATTGATTTGGTCACATATCTCTTTGAAATATTCAAATGCTCTTAATGCTTTAATTTGATATATAAGATTATCAGCATTAGTAGAATCTATATTTTCTACATTGTCTTTAAGATGTTCTTTTAATTCTGTTACTCGTATTCCTTCTTCGAGAAGTTCATCTTCGTTAATACTTATTCCTTTAGCTTCAAGCATTGATTTAATATCTTTAAGACGAGTTCTTTTAGTAATACTATTTGCAGGAATACCAAGAGCTTTAGCCAATCTTATATACATATCTCGTCTCAATCCTATAAGAGGATTAAATCCAGTTTCACCGAATACATTATCATTAGCATTTTGTCTAGCAATAAGTTCGGTTATTACAGGTTGATTAACGAATAAGATAGAAGTTTCATAGTTTGCACCACAATCAACAATAGACTTATATACATCGAAAGTATATAAATCAACATTAGGTACACCACCTTCTTTTACACCGTCAAGAATAAGTGCAGTAGTTTCAGAAGAGTAAGGAGTAATCAAACGATTATCTATGTTAAGATTATCATAACTCCAACCTAATTGATTATGGTCTACTGTTACTTCTTTACCTTTTCTAGTTACATCTCTAAAACGTTTTCTTAAATTTCTTTGAGCGTCTTTGGCTTCTTTCTCTGTATTATATGTATATACAAACCTAAAGCCACCATGAGCACCGTCAATAATAGTCTTAGCTTTATTACTAATAGAAGCGAAGTTGTCACGATTAACAGAAATAGCTTTAAGACGCGCACCGGACATATTAGCATCACGATACCAATTTTGAGCAATTACTGAATTAATATTACGATAAGTCTCTGATAAACCTTCAAAGATATTTCTTTTTGCAGCTTTAATATCTTCAAAGTTACTAGATGATAAGTTCTCACCAATAGATACCGGTAGATTCATTATATTAATAAATGTATCTACTATCTTATTGTTACGAGCATCACGAGTATTCTGTTGAGCTACTGTTAGTTGACTAAATTCTTCTAAAGACATAGCTCCTACTATTTCAGCTCTTGCTTGAACAGTTTGTTCTAATCTAGCTCTACGAGTTTCATCAGCATAATCAATAGCTAATTGTTCAGCGTTATCTTTTACATTTTGATAAAATTCTCTTTGTTCATTAATAACAGATTGAATATTACGATACTGTTGTGCAAACTTAGCAACATTATCATTATCTTTATATTCGCTCTCATAAAAGTCCATCTTATTAACAATGGCATCTACTCTTTCACCAAACTTTAATTCTTTTGATTTAAAAGTAATAGTAAGATTATCTTTTATTTCTCTTGGAAGTTCAGCCCATGTTTCATCTGTTTCAGCTATTAAATCTATAACTTGGTCAGTTAAGAATTTATCATATTCTTCATTAGCTTTACGAACAGTTTCTATTGCGACTCTACGAGCTTCTCTAAATTCTTCTTTAGTAAATTCAGAACTAGTAGCCTTACGAATTTCTCTATCTATTAAAGAATTAATATAACCTATATATCTACGATAAGTACTTATTTCATCTTCTCCGTTAATATATTCGACCTTATGAGGTTTACCATTTTTATCAAATGTAGCTGTATGATATATACCATAAATACTATCAATATCAAAGTCAGCACCAGTTTGTAATACCCATTCATCAGGAACTACAATAGTAGAACCTTGAGATTCATCTAACAAACCTACTACTTTCATAACAGCAATAGATTGTTTACCTTCTGTTGGAATACGATAACCAATCATAATATCTAATCCAGCATTTTGTAAGTCCTCTAAAGTTACTTCATGTACAAGATTGCCTTCATTGTCATAAGTATTATAAGCCTTAACCATCCATTTAGGTAATAGTATTTCTACTATTTGACTTCCGTCTTTATGATAAGTAAGTTTACGTCCTAGACTATATCCGTGCTTCTCTTCTACTTTTGATTGCATTAAATCTCTTAAATCTGTACGACCAGACAAAGCTGTTATACCAACATCTGATACTTGACTAGCATGAAAACCAGGAAGTACTTGTCGAGTAATACGATTAGTAAATATACTATTTACAATATTCTCTATCTTACTACGAACTAGATTAGTCCATGCTGGCATATAAGGCATACCAGTTTCAGGATTAATTTCAGCATATTTACGATAATTACTATCTAATCCTCTACGAGTTAGCTCATCTTTGATTAATGCTATAAATTGATTATTATCAATCTTAGCTTTACCATCTTCATATACTACGTTTCCTTTAGCATCAATACTAACTCCAATACGAGAAGCAGCATCTTTAAAACTATCTTGAATATTAGCAGTAAAGTTATCAAAGAAATCTTTAATAAGAGATTGTCCTTCAGGAGTATTACCTATATTATCAATTAGTTTCTTAACTATCTGCAATCCAGCTTTATTCTCACCGTCCATGTGTTGTGGAATATCTTGCTGTGTATATAGATTAGAATACCAACCAGTTTTATACTTAGTTTGAATATCCAAGTTAAACTGTTTCAACCTTTCTTTAGAGGGGAATTTCCCATGAGCATCCCAAAACTCTAATACTCTATTAGTTGTAGCTTTTTCAGTAGTAGTAAAGTTAACCTGACCGATATTATTATCAGTCATATATTTAGCCAAAGCACCAAGTTCACTATTACCTAAGAATCTAGGTATTAGTATAAACTCTGCATTTTTAATCTGAATAGGATTAGCTAACTTAGCATCATTATCTATTTCTAAGTCATAATAGAAGTTCTTCTGAACTTGTATCTTCTTAGATAATTCTCCTAACTTAACATTGTCAATAGGCTTAGTTTCGTCATAAAGAGCTTCAATTAAATCTTTATAACTATCATATTCTCCGCGTAAATACATTCTACGAACAAATTCATCTAATGTTATAAACGATTGAGCGTCGGTTACTTCTGACTTATCTTTAGCAAATTGCTTAAGTATAAACGCTTCTGTCTCTTTAGATACATTAGCTATCTTTAATTGCTTTTTTAAATCTGCAATAACTCCACCACTACTTTGAATATCTTCAAGAGTAATATATTTAAAACTACTATCTACACCGATTGTCTTATTAGGAGCAACTGTTATATCTCCCAAATGCTTCTGCACATTGTATAAGTCATAACCTGCATAAGCTAATCCTCCTGCTTGATATTCTTTATTACGTTTAATTGTATCACGAGAATCTTTATAATACGCTTCATCTCCAAAGAATATATCATTAAGATTATTGTATTGAATCTCATAGTTAAGTACCATTTCTGCAATAAAAGCATTAAATGATTCTTGACTAGCGTTTTTATATCTATCTACAAATTCTTTATTAGAACTATATTTAGCAACAGCTTCTTGTATTCTATAATTAATATAATTATCTATATAATTATAAACTGAATTACGAAGTTCACCAGTAAGTCTAATATTATATTCTCCGTTCTCGTCTTGTATCAATGATATTTCACTATTCTTTCCCCCATAAAGAAGTGAGAATACGTCACCTCCTTCGAATAGCCAATTCATATCCACTGTTTTAGCTGTCTCACTATTATAGTTATTAAGATTCTTAACTTTATCAATAAGTAGACTTCTAAATTTAAATACATTACCAGTTGGTTTGCCATTGCTATCAAGAATACTTTTACGATAATGATAATTAAGTCTAGCTTCAGATTTACGTAAATCTTTAAACTCGTCTTTTATCTTAGGCTTACCGTTTTCGTCTGATACAATAGTTACTACTCCATTCTCAACAGTTGTCTCAAATAAGAAGTTAATAGCTTGTGCCATTTCTGCTAGTTCTTTAGCATAAATATTAGCATAAGCTACATATATTGGATGACCATGATTAATAGAAGAAACGTTATTTACAAGTTCATATTCAAATTGCCATGCTTCATTTAATCTAGGACTAACTTTTTTTTCAAAATATTCTTTACTCCAACCTTCTTTCTTTGACCAAGCATCTATATCTATATTATTATCTAATTTCTTTAATGGAGAAGTAACTCTTACTAAAACAGTTTCTTCATTATTACCTTTAAATTTTACTATATCTCCTACTTTAACTTTTTTCCAATAATCAATTTTACCGTCAGATTCATATCTTGTAGTAGCTGTTCTTTCGCCTCTTTTTATAGCTTCTAGTGTACTATTCGATTTTACATCTTGTCTCTTATTATTTCCATAATAATAAAACATTTCTCCTTCATAATTTACTCTATAATTACTAGTATTAAATAGTCCAGTATAATCTAACTTATAACTATTAAATACGAAAGTCTTAGGTGCATCAGAAGGAGTTTGAGTAAAGAACTTAGATTTCTTAACTCCTTTAGTCATCTCATAATTGTCACCATTGTTAGCGTATTCGTTCAGAGTTATAATATCCCATTCAAGAGCATTAATATCTTTATAAGATTTAGCCTTTCCTGTTACTTCGTTACTAACTCCGTTGTATAATTGTGCACCAAATTCACGATAATATTCAGTTAGTTCATAACCAGTATCTGTAAGACGAAGTAAACCTGGGATTATCTTTCCATTAGACAAAGTTTTCTCAATAAGAATATTACTATATTTGTATTGAGGAATATTAGCAAATTTAACTAAGTAATCACGTAGTTCGGTATTACTAACAGGATTATCATTATAACGATTATCGTTAATTCTTTCAAAGAACTTACTTATATAGTTGTTCTTTAAAATATCACTAACTAGATTGTTCTCTGCATTAATACTATTAAATTCAGAATCTACTATCTGATAATCTTTAAATCTATTAGATATACGATTGGCTATATTATTAGCATAACCGCCTTTGTATTGTAGTTGAGATTTATCAAAAGGAACTACCACATATTCTTCATTCTCTTTAGTTTTAGCATATTCACCTGCATAATAGATACGTTGTGCTTCATTATCTATCTTTAATAGATTAGTCGCCTTACCTACTACTTTATTAAACTCTAACAAATCATCGACAATAGAAGAGATATTAGAAAGTTGGTTATCACCGAAGTTACGAACGTAGTTAACAACGCCCTGTCTATTGATGCCGAAGTTATACTTATTAAAAATTGCAGCAATTTGCTCTGTAATTTCTTGGATTTCATTTGTGTTAGAATTTTTTAGTGTAGATAATCTGTTTTTAAGTTCGTCTAATACGGCAATATCATTAGCCATAATAGAAGGATTGTGAATAAGTGAATCGAAACTATTAAGTATTTTGTTTTGTAGATTAAGTTTAGGAAAAGTATTACGATTCTTAGTAACCACATTAGAACCGTCTTGACTATAAACTACTTCATTACGTTCCCAAATAGATTGTTTTAGTTGAGTAAATATCTTATTTCTCATCTGAACATTGGATTCGTCTTCTAGTAAACGTGCAGCATATTCTAAATGAGATACTTCTTTAAATCTTGCAGCAATAGTATGGAAACTCTCTATCATAGCTTCAACACTAGAGAAATTACCATAGTTATTAATAGCTTTAAAAGAACTAGAAAAAGTAGTACTTTCAGCCATGCCTGAATAAGTATTATTAGAAGTATCAGGCTGTTCATTTATAAAACTATTACTATTTGTTTTAGGTAAACGAGCAAACCATTCTTTTACTTCTTTGCTAACATTTTTATCTATATCTTTTCGTTGGTCAGATATTTCAGACCAATCAGCACGAAGAGCAGCAATAGTTTCTTGGTCATCTTGACGAGAGTTTTGTTCACTATCTTCTTTAACATCATCATTAGATTCAAAATCTTCATTAGTATCTATACCAAACTCTTTGCTAAGACTAACTACTTCCGGTGAGTTAATTACTATATCAAATAACTCATTACGATTATAATTGCCGCCATCGTAAAGATTACGAATAATAGTACCTACATAAGCCTTTTGTTCTTGAGTAAGTTTCTTATCATTCTCTTTTAGATGTCTATTAAGATAAGTAATCATAGTCAGCTTTATAGCGGCTTGAGGACTTAACTCATTACCAGCTTTATCCTTTATTACTTCGTTTTCACCCTTACGTTTTTTATTAGCAAGAGCTTTACGAATACTTCCTTGACTCTTTAAATAAATAGTAGCAAGAATATTAATAGCGTGGTCTTCTTTCGCTATGTCATTACCAAATACACCAGTCCGTGAAGTACGAACGTTCTGAACATAATCTTTAGTATTGATAGTCTCTCTGTTATTATATGCTATTATAGCATTAACAGTATTAGTATCAATATTCTCATCATTAAAATCTCTACCAGTCTTTTCTTTATACCAATCACGAAAACTATTGTCTTCGATAGTAGCAAAGTATTCAGTAGACTTTCTAACATCATTATTAGTAAGCGGTAATAGCTTATCTAATTTAGGGTTACTAGGAATACAACTCATATACTTTATATTATTAATTAAGTTATTACTAACATTACCAAAGATAGCATTATTATCAATACTATCAAATAGATTCATTAGACGGACGAAAACCGCACGTTACGAGGCAGACAGATGCCCGTAGACCGCAAATTCCTGCCGAATTTCGCATTTTATATACTGTCGTGATAGTAAGATAAGGAAAATATAAAAGTCCGACAGATGCGCTTAAAATGGCTCATTCTAAGGCTTTCTGCCGGACTTTCATCTCTAGGCTTATCTTACTTAACTACATACGAAACTAAGCTCACCAGTGTCAAACAAATGCGTCACAATAGCCTTTTGTCGATTATTCAATCCCTCAATTAGACTATCGAAATTATCGACTTGACGGTAGTTATCACTTATACTACTATCTAAATCTAAGTCTATATCAGGAATATCAAATACATCATCAGTAGGAACGCTAACATCTTCCTCTGCTCTATCAAAAGTATCGTCATGAGTAACAGTAGAAGTACTAGCTGTATCACTAGTTTCTAATCCAATAGTAGATAAACGATTACGAACTTCTCCAAGTAATGTATTATCTATTTGTCCTATTTTACCTATTAATTCTACTAAAGCATCTATTATTTTAGTAAATAGGTTATTTGATTCAGTAGTAGGATTAGAATCATACTTAATTCTAGCAAGTAATCTAGCGAATGTACGATTAGTAATAGCTTCAACTACAAACTCTTCAATAGCAACAGCTCTAGGTTTACCACTATTCAAGAACTCTCCATACTCATCTATCAAACGAGAATCTTGATTAATAAAGTTAGCAAACTTATCATATAAGTCTCCGAATGATTGTTCTATATTAGCACGTTCATCATTAAGTAGATAATGTACACCTTCGTGTATAAGAGTAAGTACTCTACGTTCAGGAGCAAGACTATCGAAACGATTACTAAGAGTAATAGTATTACCACCGGCAACTATTCCTGCAAATCTACCTTTTTCACCTACTGTTTCAATATCAGGACTAAGTTTAATACCAGCACTTTCTAATGCAGATATAACAGATAGTAGATTAGGATTATCAGTGTTAGCTTGCGCAACTTCCATAAGAGTACCTATTTTAGGAGTACTGTCTTTACTAGCAAGTGGGTCAGGTACAACTACGGGAGACACAGTTTGTTGCTCCTTTATGGGGGAAACAGCGGCGTCAGCCGCGTTAGTACGACCAGTACTACGACTAGGATTCATAAGAGTAATAGTCCTATTATAAACATCGCCAGTATAATTAAAGTTACTAATGATATTACCTTTACTATCAGTAACATTTCCTAAATCAGTAACCAATACTCCGTCCTTAGCTACAAATTCTTCATAACTACTATAACCAGTATCAAACCATTCGTCTTGAAGTATATTAGGTATCTTAGCTTGTAACTTGCCGTCTACAACTCTAAATAGATTAGATTCACCACGAATAGCTGAATTAACAACATTACGAGTAAGTAAAGCATATACTTCTTGCAACATTTTACTAAAGTTACCATGATTATTAGTAGGAACAAAACCATTAGGCATACGAGCCATAAGTCTTCTAGGTTTAAGTTCGCCAGGAATAGAGAAAGCTACATTTCTATCTTTAAGATTAAAATAAATAGTTGGTGCAACTCTATTAATAGGTATTAAAGCATGACCTCTTACTTCATAACCGTACAGTACTTTCTGTTTACCTATATATTTAGATACTTCTTCTAATAGTTGAGTATGAAGATTTTCATTGCCTTGTAGAGTAGCATCTAATAAAGAATGAAGTAGTTTATCTAATCCTTCGTTAAACCTCTTAGTATATTCAGTAGCACCAGTTTCACTATTACTCATAGTATTCTCACGACTAGGAACTGCAATAAGTCTTCCTTCTGAATCTTTAATAGTCATACCTACTACATTTCTAGGAATACGACTAGCCGCAATAATAGTATTGGTTTTAATATCAGCTACTCCGCCGTCAACTCCTACTACTAAACGATAACCGTCAGTTGCTTCACTAGTAGTAACATCTCCAAACTTACGATATATAGGATTACCTTGTTTATCTTTAGCATAAATAACACTACCTGAACTTGTACGTCCAACAACTAAACGTTTCTTTTTAGACTTAGTTTTACTAATAGAGGACTTTAAATTATTAATGTCCGTATAAGACTTCTTAAGTTTATTCATCCAATTAGTTAACGAATCATTAACAATAGTACTAAAATCAGACTGATTAACATTAAGAGCATTATTAAAGAATATAATACTATTAAGATGTCTAATCCTATCTAATAGATTAGTTTGAGTATCACCGAATAAACTAGTTAAATTCTTCCAGTTCTCATTCTCTTGTAAAGCATTAAGCTGATGTCCAAATGTTCCTTCAACTTCAGGGTTATTACGAACACGATACAAACGACGTATATTATTAAGCAGTTGTACAAATTCTTTAGCACTTTCATCTTCATTACTAATAATAGATTGAAGTTGAGTTATGAAATCTATACTGCCATCTTTAACAGTATATCTCCAACCTTGATTCATAACTTCAACATTACCGTTATTATAACCAATCTTAGGAAACTCTCCTATTTTAATTCCACGAGATTTAACGATAAGATTATCGTTTTCATCTAGTTCTACACTTACTGTATCATTAGTCTTTAACTGACCGATACGAGAGTAAACCTTACTATCATTTAGATTAACTAGATTAAAGAAGTAACCATTATCTTTAGTATTCTGTCTATTCTCTGCAATAGCATTTTCTAATGTCTTACTTGCAGACTGTATAATATCAGAAGGCGTCTTAACTTCTGTATCAACATTAACTATCTTACCGTTTACTATTTGACGATTAGCTAGAACTTTAATATCGTTATATAGATTAATAGCTCTAGGATTAAGTTGTTGTAGATATATCATCATATCATTAAGACTAGTAAAAGTCTTACCTTCTACTTCATTACCTTGTATCTGATTATACAAGTCTATGATAAGATTGATTTCTTCTATACGTTGACGCTGACCTTCCAAATCATTATCAGATATGGATGATTCAAGAACTGTATTATCAGTTCCAGTATCTTCTTTCTTGGAAGTATCTACAACAGTAATATCTCCAATAGCAATAGCTGCATTAAGTTCTTCAATAGTGACATCAGCAATTATATTGCCTTTAGCATCTAATCCGTCAATACTTACATTTCCGAACCTACTAATACGAATATCAATATCATTAACTTTAACTGGTTTTCGAGATACGTCACTAAGACTTGCAAAAGGATTTACTATCGTAAATTCAAGATTACCTATATTAGATTTATTTACAATACCTGAATTAGATTGAGATACTACTTTGTCTAACGTTTCCTTTAATTTCTTCTCTTTTGCAGTCTTTGGTTTAGGTCTAGGCTTAGGCTTAACTTCTAGTTCTTCTTGAGTCGTCGCTTCGCTCCTCCCTTCCCCCATAGAGGATGTTTCTTGCTGATTCTCCGACTGTCTTTGCAGTACTTCATTCTGTATAGCTAACTTATTTCTTCTCTTAGTAATAGCTTCTCTTAGATTACTTATTTCATTCTTACCATTCTCTGAATTAGTTAAAATACTAACAGCATTAGATAAACTTTTATTTCTAGTATTCTGACTTTCTTCATCAGTAAACGCATTATCTAGTGCTTTCTCAAGATTACCAAGCTCTTCTTCATTAGCCATATTAACAAAGTCATTAAGATTCTTCTTTGCTGACTTAACTAGATTCTTAGCTGCATCTTCTAATTCTTTCTTACGAGTATCTTCAAATTCTTTAGCTTGTTCGTTAGTAGTAATAATACGAGAACGATAATTATCTCTACGAATTTCATCAAGAAGTATCTGTCCCATATTATCCATATACTCTGAATTAATATTACGAACTTGTTTAGCAAGAGTACCAAGACTAAAGTCTTTACCTGCCTGTTTAAACAGAGCTAAATCACTTTCATCAAGTTCTTCTATTTGTTTCTTGATTAAGTTGTTCTGTTCTTCGCTACCTTCTATTCCTAATGCAATATTCTCTACACTACGAACATTATCTAGAAACAGACTTTCCATAGGACTTAAACCTCTTCGTAAGTCTGTAACCTTAGATTCAATTATTCGCGATAAATCAATATACTGACTAGCTTGCGCTCTATCTAAAGGATTGTTACTATTCTTTAGACTATTATAAGTAGACATTACTTCTCTACGATACTGTTCTAATATACCTAACTGCATACGATTCTTAGCCATTGGGTCAAGAACTTCATTAATAGCCGGTATGCTATTCTCTAATTGAGATTGAATAGTATTAAGTCTTTCTACTCGTTTATTTAATAAGTCCGCTTCTTGTGCATTAACTATATTCTCTGATATAGCAACATCTAGTAAAGCATCATCAATATTAGAACTTCGTAATGCAGTAGAATAATTAACGTATCTATCAAGAACAGTACGCATAGTTTTCTTTAATTCTTGCGTATCTCTATCGTATTCAGTATTATATACAAGACCTGAATCAACTAGTTTCTTCTTTAGTCTAGGGTCTTCAATATAATCTTCAAGTAGTTCATAATTACCTGAACGAATAGCATTTAAAGTAAGAGTAGTAGTAAACTTCTCTTTAGCCGCTGCCCGCAAATCTTCTTGTTCTTCAGGGCTAACCTTAGTATAACGAGTAGTACCAACTGTTGGGTCTTGACTAACAGTACCGTCATCTAAATAAGTAATAGGATTACCATTAGCATCACGTTCTATTTGATATGGATTTTCACCATTATCAATAATCTGCATCTGACGAGCATACTCATTGAATACCTGTTCACGACCATTTATTTCAGCAATACGTTGTTTCTCTTCTATATTACCGCCTTTACGATTATTAATGGCTGACATAGTACCACCAAAAGTAATACCGCCAATAACTCCCCAAAGTGCAGAATTATATAATTGAGGATTCTGTAAGTACTTCTCTATTCTATCCATAGATACAGCACCATTGTATTGTTCAGCTTGACCTAACAAATAACGACCGTATAAAGTACCTTCTTCTTGACCTACAAAGTTAATAGCTTCTTCAATACCTTCTGTTAATTCAGATAATAGTAGATTCTCACTAGAATTAACAAAGCGATTTATTTTACCTGCAAAATCTTTAATAGTACCTTTTGCCGCTTGACCTAAAGTTTGACTAGCAGATTCAACACCAGTAGAAGCTATTCTATCGAGAGCTTGATTCTGTGAATAACGAATACGTGGAGTAATAGCACGATTGACTTGTCCTATTGCTTTATTAACAGCACGTAACTGCATGAAATCAAAGAATACGTTACCTGCGTTATAACCAAAGTTACGCATAGCTGCCTTATCTGCAACTATAAGAGCAGCTTCTTCTTTAGTTCTTTCTTTAGCCTCACTTGCAATATCAGGATTGTTATCTAACCAATTCTGAAACTCTTCGTCAGACATTCCAGTAAATAGAGACAATGCTTCACCTTCTATTTGTTCTGCAACACCACGAGCTTCTTGATAATTCTCACCTAAACGCATACCAATAGCTGTAATACCGTCATTAGCTAATATCTTTAATCTATTAGCACGATATACATTATCTAATTTAGTAGCCTTCTTTGCCCAATTCATTGCACGACTTACTTTAGAACTACTACGTCCTAATGCTGCAACTCCTTTACCAACAGCTCCAACTCCTTTAGTTAAAAGAGTGCCAGGAATCATTAAAGATAGAGAACTAGCAATACTAGGAACTTGACTAAAGAACCAACCTGAAAAGTCATTCATATCAAATGCTTTATCAGGGTTCTCACGATATATAGGAAATAAATCGTCACGAACATAATCAGATATAGTATCACCAGCTCTTGTAATAGGATTACTAAAAGGTTTATCATCCCATAATCCGGCAGTAGCTAAATCTATTAGCATACCCATACCTCCAACAGTATCACCAATAACAGTACCAATAGTTTGTCCTAAAGCATTGCCTGCCTGTTTCCAAGCCGATTGATTCTTAGCACGTAGAGTTTCTAATTCTTCTCTACTTTGATACCTATTAGGTTCAGCACCATACTTAGCTAATGAATGATAATCTTCCTCTGTACCAGTAAACACTTCTTTACCTGTAAGATTACGAAACATAAAGTTGCCTTGTGCAGCAACATCAGGTTTATATTTAGTAACAGTAGGAACATCATTAGCCATATTAACAGAATTAGCCCCACTAGTTAGTGGAGCTTTTTCTACTGATATATTATCAAACATGTTTGGCATACGCTTACTTCATTAAGTCGTTCATTTGATTAAGTATAACTTGACTAGGAGTTTCTCCCGTAAGACTAGAGTACATTCGATTAAAGAATTGAAATACTTGTCTCTTAGTATCTATATCTAATTCATTTAGATTACCAGTAGCACCTGCCATTATCATAGCCTTCTGCATAAGCGGACGAGCAATCACTTGTTGCTCTTCTATGGGGGAATTTGCAATAGAACCATTTCTAGCACTAATCAAATCTATATCTTCTTTAACAGGAGCAAGAACAGCATTAGTTTGATTGTTTTGAAGCATACGTTCAAATAATTCACTTTCAGTAATCTTAATTACAGGAGAATCACTAGCATCGAGTATTTGATACAGGTTACCGTCAGTAACGGCTGAATAACTACCGTCTCCAAATTCACTATCTGATAAACGATAGCCTCTTTTAAGAGCGTTATTATACTTAATAGAATTGAGAGTGTCCCATGCTTTAACAGCAGGCAAAGATTTAAATCTCTCTATCTCATCATTAAGTACAGCACCCGTAATCATATAGTCTCCGGCTACTGCGTTCTGTATTCTATCTTCCATATCAGAATCAGGATTCTTACCAACATTCTTACCTGTCTTTACAGTATAAGGAATATTTAAGAATATACCGTATTCACCAGTAGAAACAGAACTACACCAACCATTATTAATATTCTTCTTCTTAATTTGAGCTTGAATAGTCTGCATGATAGCATCTCTATCTCTACTATCTTCAACAACTTCAAGAACTCCTTCTTCATTACGTTTCTTAATAACTATACTTCCTGGATTAGCAATACTGACCATATTCATAACCCGTTCATTATAGTCTTTGAGTTGTTCGGATTCAAAGCCTTGGCCTAAAGCAACAACATGAGGCGGTAAGTCAAATACCGCTAAGTCTACATAAGTAGGAGGAAGGGTTTTAGATACTCTTTCAGTCGCAGCATTAGATATTTGTGCAGCTTTCTCATATACATAAGCTATTGAGTTTTTATCACTTCCGGCAGTTGTTATCTCTCCACGACCAAGTGCTCTAAAGCCAGCCATAAATGCAGTGACTTTACTACCATAATATTTATTACCATGATAGACTTCATCCGCTCTAGTAAATGATTTAGGTTCTACACCTTCATTAGTAAATCCAATAGGATTAATTTTTAATACTTCACTTATTTCAGGAGCTAAACGAGTATAAGCATCTTTACTAATACGAATATATTCTTTATCCCCTATTTTAGAGAATGATACATCTTGTCTAGTAAGACCCATATCAACTCTTAGTTTAGATATAATAGCAGCCTTACTAGCTTCGTTAATAGGATTAACAAGAACTGTATCAAAACTATTACCTTGCGAATCTGTGAATAATTTATTCATTCTATTAGCATATTCACGTTGCATAGGATTATTAGTATCTGCCATATTTCCATTACTAAGTCTCTTACCTAAGAAATCAGATGCAAACTGTTCATCTTGTGTAAGATGTCCTTTCATAGCATCTAATCTATTATTGGCATTATTAATACCACTATAATAATTATATGCTTCGTCCAATGTTTGTTTCTTAGCTGTATCAGATAGATTGTTATTATTAGCAATACTTGACCTTAATTGAGCATACGCTTTATCTAATGGAACAGATTTAGATATTCCATAAGTAGCAAACATATTGGCTAATTGACTATTAAGTGTATTCAATTGTGACGCAACCTTAGCAGGAGTATCAGGCTCTACTTTCTCTTTACCACCAATTGTTTGCATAGAAGGCAATAATTCAGGTTCTTTACCAGTCTTAGGTTTAGCAGCTGCTTTACGTGCAGCAGCTAATAGATTAAATCCTAATTCAGGACTAATTCTACTTTCAGTTCTACGATAAGCAGAAGCAGCATATCTAGGAGCAAATAGATTCTCTTCAAATTCTTTCTGCGACATAATAGTTCCGTCAGGCTTAGTAACAAGATTGTTCTTATTACCTTTATTAGCTTTCCAAACATTTACTTTATAGTCTTGTTCAAGAGAAGCACGAGCACCAGGAGTTTCATTTAATGCAGCTTCAAATGCAGCACGTATCTTCTCCTTAGATAACTGTTGAATACCACCGGAAGTTTTAAGATAAGGAACATCACCAGCAACAATATTTCCTTGACCTTCTTTAAGATTACCTTCTGCATCGCCCCATACTAACTGTTCACCTGAACTAGAATCAACACCAACAGTAGACAATACTTTCTGATATAAAGTATTATAATCTATTTGTTCAACAGGACGATAATTAGGTTTGAATTGATTACCGCCTATTACTCTACCTGTTTCATCTATTTGGTCTTGATAATTATATTTGTTCTGTTCCAATGTATAAGCCTTAACATCTCCATCATAAGCATCACTATTAGTAACTTCGTCTTGGAACTTTTTAAACTCTTGTTGATAACGCTCACGACCAATAAGTCCTGGATTACTAGCAACTTCTCCGGCTAATCTTCTTGCAGTAGTTAATGCGGTAGCATAACTACCTTCTTGAGCACTTGCTTCTATTTGAGCATTAACATCTCTCGAATATTTATCGAGCCACTCATTTTCAGCTTCGTTTAATTGCTTATTAGCAAGAAACGTTTTAATCTGATTACTAGTTTCAATAGCAGTATCATGTTTCTGTTGTAGAGTATTTAACGTACTATTGTAAACATCTAAAGGAGCGGAAACCCGCTCCCTCTTCTGATAACCAGCTGTTCTAATATCTATTGGCATAGTTATAGTATTTATAGTTAAGCAATCTTTTTCTTACCACCACATCTGAATAAAGTACTTCTTACTCTACCTAATCTACCTTTATTCTTATTCATCAACTTTAAGAATAGTTCCATTTGTTCAGGATTTGCAGACATCATAGCAGCAGTAGCATTTTCTTCTGAACGTCTCTTATCCATACCTAATTGATAATCTCTAACCGCACTAGTAAGACCTTCAATTATATTAGTACGATTATTAGCTCTTGCTTGAATCTTTTCGTTTTCGGTTTGAGTAACTGCATTATCATAAGCGTTTAATACTTGATTGTTTGCAGCTTTTACTCCTTGACGATTAAGAGCAGAACGATTGATAAGGTTTGTCTCAACATTCTCTTTCATACCTCTTAGTTTATTACGTTCGAGAACTCCACGATTAGCTAAAGATTGAATACGAGCAATCTTTCCTGACGAACTAGAAGTATTAGAATCAATAATTCTAGCCATATTTCTTTCAGAATCTCGACTTTCAGCTAATTGTGGATTTATATTATAAGTAGTTCTCATTCTTGCAGGAATTATAGTTCTAGGTCTAGTAGGAGCTTGAATATTATTAATACTGTTCTTATTAGTAACACCACTTATAATATTACCTAATGCTCCAATACTAGCACTAATAGCTTCTCCACCTATACCGCTCATAAAGTTTCCAAATCTACTAAATTTAGATAATGGACTAGTACTAGAACTAATAGAAGCTCCAACAGGTTTACTTGGAACTACACTATTAGTCTTAACAGAATTCATATTAGCTTTAGTCAAAGCATTAGGAGCAAAACTACTACTATAATCCTTTTCTAAACCAAAGTTATTATAGTTATCCTTTAATAATCTTGTCCTAGAACCAAGAGCTGATTTCTTTAATTCAGGATATTTCTTATATACCTTAGCTCTCACATCAGAACGACCGTGAAGTCCGGCTAATCTAAGAGCATCACGAGCATCAGCTTTAGTAGGAATAGGATAACTACGACCACCACCTGCAAAGTCTTTAGACTTAACACTAGGATAAGGTTTCTTATCAGAACCATAATCTTTACTACGAGAAAGACCGCCTAATTTTTTTCTACGACGTTCAGGAACGCCTAATATACTTTTGATTCCTTTATATAAAGAAACAGAAGTAGATTCTCTAGGAACAGTAATATTATTATTATTACTTAAATACTGACTTGGAACAAATGTATTATCCTTAATCATTTTAGGGATACGAGAACCTACTACATTTACTTCGGGAATAATATTAGTTTTACTTGATTTAGGCTCAACTTTATTAGTAATAGGTTTTTTAGTTACTTCGCTAGCTAATTGAGTACCATACTTTTTACCGTTCCATTCAAATACTTTAAGTCCTTGTCTACGAGCTTCTGCGAAAGCTGAACTAAAAGATTGTTTTTTAGGTTTACTTACTTCCTTCTTAACAGGTTCTTCTCTTTTAATAGGTTTTAATTCACTATTAAGAGAAGGCATAGAAGGAATATTATTACCATTGTATTGATAATTAGGATTACTACGAGCTTCTCTTAAACTACGAATAGCTCGTCCTTCATTTTTTCCATAATATCTTCCTGAAAGACTTGGATAAATTTTACGAATACCACCGTTTTTCATCTTACTGTTATTTTTAGTACCATCATCATTAAGATTGTTTTTATCCTTAAATTCTTCTTGTGCATTAAATACTTTAGAAGGTTCTGCACCTTTCTGAACTAGTTCAGCCGGACTATTACCATTAAGTATAGGTTGAGCACTGAATACTTTAAGTTGCTTAGGAGTAACTTGCACTACTTCACCACCTTCAGCTTCAACACCTGTCTTACCTGCATCAATAACAATACCTCCAGTATTGTGTTTACGTCCTTTAAGAAGAAACGAATCTTTCTTAATAGGAATAGCTGTACCACCCTCGACAATATGTGCTTTCGCCCCTTTATGGGGGAAGGTTCGTACCTTCCCACCATTAGATAAGTATTGGTTTAAGAACTGTGACTTCTCTTCTTCGGACATCATGTTCTCATTTTGAGCACTAGCTAAAGCCTGATTGTCTTGTAAGTTTTGAAGACGCTCTTGTCTTAACCTTTCGGCTTGTTCAGCTTTCTTCTTCTTACGATTACCTATGATACCGCTAATAATATTAGTACCAACAGAAATCGCAGCACCTATAAATGCTTTAGGTCTTTGTTCATTAATATGTTTCATTATTCTCTGTATTTATTAACATAACATTCAATCTTCTTAATCTCTATCTTAGCTGTTCCGTCATTAATTACAAAACGCACACCTAGATATTTACCATTAATAAGATTGGATTTAAATGGTTCGTAGTTCTTATCAACATCAACAGTCAACTTACCAGTAAGTCTATCTATTGGATAATTAGTAACTACTTCGTTTAAAACACTACGGAAATAATTATAATTCCATTTACCATGTTCATAATAAGGTTTAGCCGTATCGAAAGTATTACGTTCATTAACAGTAATATCTTCAAGTCTACTTATCGAAGTATTACTAAACAATAGTATCTTATTACCTGCAAAGTTAATGTCATTAGCTTTATATAAGTCATAACTTATATAGTTAAGTACTTTAATAGTATCGTATTCAAGATTGAATAATACATCGACTACCATAGTATTATTGTTTTCTCCTACATAGAAAGGATTCTTATTAGCGACTATCTCAAAGTCTGTATATTTAAGATAACTCAAAGGCTTTACGAATCCTAATTGACCTATAATATTCTTCTTGTTGAAGGAACTAATATACAAATTAGTTTTTGTATTATAAAATCCTCTACATAAATAAGTATGTACACTTATCCAAGTATTAGTGACGAAATTATAACTAAGGGTAAAATCTGAAACATCCCCCATAAAGGAGCAGATTAACCGATTATTCTCCTTATCCATTCCCATTAGTATTTGAGTATTACTAGTTAAATACTCATCTAATATAGACTGTACTCCGTCACCTAGGTCATTTAGATTCTTTTCATCAAATCTATATAACCTCTTCTTACTTCTGTCTAAGAATATATAGCCAGCTTCATTACATACGTATGCTTCAAAATCTTGTAGACCACCATATCCTTTCTCACTAGTAAATACCTCTTGATAATCAATATCGAAAGCATCAGGCATTAACATTTGAACATCTTTATCTTTAGTATAAAGTGTATTATCTCTATTAAAGATAAACATCGAATGTTCACAATGAGCTATAAGATAAGTGCCGATACCAATAACGTTAATAATGCCACCTTTATTTTCGCTAATTATCTTATAAGCATTAGGTCTAAATATTCGCCATTTATTCTCTACTGATTCATCACTAATAACATCACTTCTACGAATAGTTTGACGATATTCTGTAACAAAGTTACTATATAATAATCCATTATAATTAATAAATTTCTTACCTGCATAATCAAGATACATACTACTTATTTCAAATGTATCATTAATAGTAGTAGGCAATAGATGAATCATACGAACATTCTGAACGAAAGAATTATTATCAGTATGAATAGTATAGTATCTTTCATCAGGAGCTGTTTTAATAGTTTTAGCAAATAATGGATATAGCGAATAATAATTAAGAATTATTCTACTTATAGGAGTATTACCTACTCTTTCACTATCCCAATGTACTCTAGGGAAATTAGGATAAAGATTAGTATTATCCGTAGCCTTCTTAGGTATTGGGTCAGTAATATCATAGTATACACCATTACGATTAAATGCATAAACACATGCTGTCATAAAGTAATAATTATAATTATAGATATAATCTTCATAACCATAATTATAAATATCTCCTGTTGGATTAACATACTTAATATAGCCAAGTGGAATAAGGTCTTTATTCTCAGACATATATAAGTTATCACTTATATTAAGTAATAAACCATTTACATAACCTCTACCGTTTGTAGTATAGAATCCTAACTTTAATGACTTATTCAAAACAAGATTAACAACAGCTTCTCTACCTGCATTATTATCATCTTTGCTATCAGCCATTATAATAGTAGAACTTTTAATAGCTCTAATATCTCCAAATTCTTCTGAAGGACTAGATTGATTGAAATTAGCATCACTACTATAATAGTCAGTAAACATAGGACCTTTATAGGCATTACCTATAGTATAACGACTATCAGTAATAAAGATATTACCAGCACCTGACTTCTTTATAATATCAAATTCAGGATAATAGAAACGAATATTATTAACTTGTTCATTAAATGCAGTATTAAAATCATCATCTCTACGTACAGGAACACCTTCACTAATTAATATAGGTTCTGTCTTTTCATAAGATATAAAATATCCTACGAACTCTTTTCTCATAGGTATGTTGTCAAATAAGAACTCTATCTGATGAATTCCTCTGTGATTAGGATTTCTAGTTCCTCTAAACATACGATTGCCATTATTGTTTTTATAAAGAGCAATACCATTAGAATTATATTTAGGAAATATATTACAGAATCTTACATTACTAATGCTATCAAATATATTAACTACATCGTGTGCATTATTAGTATTAATATTACCATATTGACTTTTATAAGCATCAAACTTAGTCTTAATATCAGATATTAGAGTGTCTTCATTTATATTCATTGTTAATGAAGTATTACCTTCATTAGCTGTACCTAAACTAATAGTCTCTGAATAACTCATAGTATTAGGAATATTAATACCGTCAGTAATATTACCATTAGGATATACATAATGTACGAAGAAGTTATATACGCATTGATTAATTGCATACTTAGCACTATCTGAATAAAATTCTGTATCTTCAGGTTTAGTTTTACTATCTAATATCTTAGGAGAAGCAAATCCAAAAGCATAACTAGTATAACCTCCGTCAGGACCACTAACACGAAGTTCTTTATACTTATTATTATTATGCAGTTCAAGGAACTCACTACCACTAGAACGAATACCACCTTCGCTTATTGCTAATACATCGTCTTTACCAAAAGTAGGAATATCAAGAAGTAAACCGTCATAATTACTAATTCCGTCAAGATTAAACTTCTTATTCTTTTGGAAACAAATATATAAGTTACCTAATATTCCTTCATAGGCTTTAGTACTTTCAACACTTACTCTATCATAAATAGTATAATTTTCATTACCTGTGTAATCATAAGTAGAAACAGTCCTTAGATAATTTATAAATGGAATAACTATCATGAACTCTTTCTCGGCAGTTATAATAGTTTGATTCCCTTCTTCTACTGTTTCTTTAATATAACCAACAGGATAAGCCTTTAAGTCAGTAAATGTTTTAGTAGAACTTAAATCTGCACTAAGACTACTTATAACATTAAAGTCAACAGTATAACTTTCATCAATATTGAAATCGTCATCTGTTGGTTCTCTATCTACTTTCCATTTATATATTGTTTCATGTATTCCTTCAATTTCGTTAATTAAATCTTGTGTAGATTTATTTTCATTGTTGAAATTAACAGATAGATTAGGAAATAATTCATCTATTGTATGTCTACTAGTTTCGCCTTCACTATTAATAATTAAAATAGCATCTTCTCTACGATGCCAATAACTATCGCCTAATCTACTATATTTAGTAGCAAACATAAACTTATTCTTAGATACATCATATGCAATTCTAAGTTTATCTCCTTCGGTTAATCCTCCTTCAGCTTGTGTCTTAACATCATTTATTGCTCCCGTAGGATTAATTGTTTCATATTCATCAATAGTATATATAGTTGAATTAGGAAATTTAGCTTTAATAATATCTAATACTCCTCCATAGTCCACATAAGCTGTTTGAAAAGAACGTCTAAATTTCATTCCTTTATCAACAGGACTTCCAGTAGACATATCATATATTTTATAATAAAAGTCAATAGGATTATAACGGTCGTATTTTAATTTATATGTTTCTTCTCCAATAGTAACATTTCCTAAGTAAAACCACATAGGCTCGATAATTTCTCTAGTATCTATATTTAAGTCAAATTCTTCAATTGATACTACTTTAAAATCGTTACTAAAATCTCTTTGAATATTAGGAGCACTATAAGGAAGTTCAGGAAATAAATCATTAGTACGTCCATATCTTACGTAAGGATGACTTACGAATCCTAAACTTACTATACTAGAATATTTATCAGGATATATCTCATCATAGTAAGTACTTCCGTATCTACTAAATTCTAATATATACCAATCTTTATCATCAGGTTTAACAACTACGGCAGTAGCAGCTTCATATAAATTATCTGTATCTTGATAAGAAACATAGAACGGACTAGTATGACTATCATAATTACTATCTTTATAGAAAGCTCTAATAAAGTCTTGGGATGAAATCATTAAACAATAAGTACCGTAACTATTTTTACCAATACGAGTAAGGAAGAACTTTCTAGTAACTTCTTTATATTCATTACCGTCACCATAAGCACGTCCTTTAATAGTCACTACATATCCTTTATTAATATCAAACGTTCTAGGATTATTAACTATTGATGAAGTTGCAGCTCTAGTAACACTACGTCTCATTATAGATTTATTTCCGATAAAATCTTTAACTCGAACTTGTATATTACTAGTATCAATAGAACTTACAAGACTATTAATGTTTTCTTCCTTATAGTTAGCTACATACAATCTATTGTTATAGTTACATAAGGTTTTTACATTATATAGATTAAAGAAAGAACTAGTAATATCATCTAGACTAAATGTTTCGTTATAAACATCGTCTATCATGATTCTACTAGTTTTAATATCTATATCAGAAGTATTATATACTTTAGTATCTCCCTTTTGAGTATTAATTATATAACCTATTTGATAAGCTGTATAATTAAGGCCTGAATTATCTATTTGTAACCCTAGTTCGATATTTAAGTTTACCTTTTCAGTATTTAGATTAGTATCTTCTTTAAAAGTAAAGTTTCCTATCTTATAGTTAACAGGGAGATTACCGCTACTGTCGTCATAACCAAAACTATTATCTTCGATAGTAGTTTGATTTCCTTTATCCCATACTAATACAGGAGTTCCAATAGGAAACCAACCAGTATAATCGTTTCCTTCTTTATATCTAATAAAGAAATTATATATTCCTTTATAGATAGTGCTACCTGATACTAACTTGGAGTTATTAAGATTAGTCTTAGGGATATTAGGAACTAACGTATATTTAATATCGCTTCCACCTTCTAGGTAATTAGGTTTATTAAGATTAATTATCTTTAATGGAACTTCTTCATCAGAATTAAGTTCAGTAATAGCAACAATTAATTCGTTATTCACATTATAGGTATATGTACCTATAACTTTACCGCCTTGATAATTCCAATTAGTAGTAACTTCCGTAATAGCTTTAGTAGATTCTTTATATCTTCTAATCTTACTATTATTAGTAAAGATAACTATTTCATCAGAGCAAGAGATAACACCGACTATCTCTTCATTTTTACTTAATGTTATAATTGTCTCGATTGACTGTTCATTCTGAATAGAATTACCGTCACGAGAAACCATAGCATTAACAGCATGGGTCATTGAACCATTCTTAATGGATTCATAACCTCCGTCTTTGTTTAACTCCTTAACTATCTCCATTAGTCTCTAGGTCTAAATGTTGCATTATAAAAGAACGACGCCCAACCTTTATAGGCATTAGCATCTTGATTTTCATTAATAACAGAAGCTCTTGCTCTGTCACGAGAATCTCTCCATAATAAATATGGATTAACTGGCATAGCACCTTGTAGAGAATATATTTGATGTTTAAGTCCTCTACTTAGTAACTTCCACATACAAAACCATTCAAGAGCTTCGATAAGTTTTCCGTTATCAGGTATAACAGGAATATTACAATGAAAAGTATCACTATATACAGTCTTAACTGTAAGATAGGATACTTTAACAACATCTGTATCAAAGTTTAATTGAATAGCATTAGCATCACGAAGATAAACGTAATTACGTCCTTCATAGTTTTCAGAATCTATTTCAACAGTACGTTTACTTTCTCGCTCCCTAGCTTTCTCTCGGTCTTGAGCGAAGTATTCAGTAGTACGGGAAGAGCAACCACAGTTTCCTTTCTTTATGGGGGAAACCTCACATCCGTCTGCATACACTTTAAATGCGTTCATACAACATGGGAAATAAGCAACTCTATCAACAACTTCAATAGTAGTTTCTTTTTCTTCATATTGAAGAATACCCATTTCATTCATAGCATCTATACACCAAGCACCAACTCTAGGTATATAATCACTACTCATAATATTGAAATCATTATCAAGTCTTGCGATAATAGTTTCTATTGAAGATAGGTTTTTGTTCATTGTTTCTAATATATTTTTGAGTATAACTTGGGTCAAACTTAGAAATAAGAGAGACGCGATTGTTAATATCAGTATCAAGATTTATTATATCTTCTACACTATGACATTTTGCAAGTAGTTCAGCATTTGTAACATTCATGTGATTATTTATACCACAAAACTTAAATACTGTCCTATTTTTAACTGCACCATCAATCATAATAACTCTACAAGACCAATCCGAATTATTATAAGATATATATTTAACACCGTCATATTCCTCTCCTTTTGCAATAGCTTCAAGATGTTTCTTTTTATTATAAGGCGTAAGTCCTTTAATAATAAGTTCTTCTTTATTTCTTCTAGTTTCTACAAAGTTAATACGTTTTCTATGCTTAATAACTTTACCGTCAGCAGTAATATGTGATTCAGTTCTTTTTACTCTTTCTATAATAAGGCAACCTATTTTCTTCTCAAACTTATAAATCTTTCCTCTCAATACTTGCCTTCCTATTTCTCCAAAGAACAGGTAACAATACTTTTTGTATTGTTCTCTTGTAATTAACTTACGCTTCTTTAATACATCTTGTCTTATCTCACAATCTTTTATCTTACGAAGCACTCTAAAGTATTGCTTTAGATTACGGTAAAGATTGCCATATCTTAATTGTTTTACATCCGTAAACTTAACATACTTCTCATCTATGGCTTTCTCCATTTTTTGATTAGTATCTAACTCATCTGTATTCCATTCCCAGTAGTTATATACACATACATCAAATATGGCTTCAACAGCATTTCTATTTTGTTCAATAGAGTATTTAATTCGATAAAGCAAAGATTTATATCTGACTATATTGTGAGACACAAGGTCGTACTCCTCTTCACTTGTCTCTATAAAATGTGTATACATATTACGTATGTCATATCTATCTATTGCATTTACTTTCATACTTCTATCTGTTGTTGGTTTATATCATCTTTAACTGGAACTTCATTAGTTACTCTCTCAACATTAAGTAGATTACGTTTATAGATTACATCTTTAATACGTTCTACCATATCTTCAGGAATAATAAATTCATCATCATTATCAATACTTGATTCCATTTTTTCATTAGTTTCAATTGGAATTTCAGCAGGTATCTCAAATGGAGATTCAATGATAATATGACCTAATGGTTCAATAAGTGGATTACCATTACTATTAACATATAAATAACCATTGATATAATCATAACTTAAACTGGTACACATTCCTGGAAGAGCTTTATAAAATTGAGCATTTGCTTCCTTAATAAATGGAATAGCCATATTATCATACCCAACAGTACGAACACTAACAAATGGTAAATTGTTATCAAGACGAACTGGTCTAGGAACTCTATTCTTACTTCTCTTAACTTTATACTTAGTACTAACAAGAGTTTGGAATATATCTCCGTCAGGAACATTAATTAAACTTATCCTGTATCTTTGCATTAATATCTTATCGACATTAGCGTGACGTTGATAAGTCTGACGTATCTGTTCATTGAACGTATGAATAATTGCACTACGAATAGTACGTCTCGCAGTAAAGTTATTCGGCTGATGAATAGCATGAGCTATTTCAGATACAATTTGATTTAACGAACTCATATCACTATTATTTTGAATTAGTATTATAACAAATATAGTTATTATATTGGTATCGACAAGACTTTTACTAATAATTTTAATTCAGCACTTCTATCTAGCTTGCTATCTAGCTTACAGATATTCGCATTGTAAACATTTTTATACAAGTGACACATTTTAAGACCCGTGGTAGCACGCAATACTGTCGGATAATAGTAAGTTAAGGAAAGGTACTAAAGTCCTATGGTGAGCCTCTATGAAAGCGTAGGAAGGTGGGACATACTTTTTATTCCCCCATAAAGGAGCGTGTATACTGAAAGAGCCGACTATCTCTAGTCGACTCTCACTTGTTAATCTTACTAATAGTACTTATATGTTTTCAAATACAACTATTTGATTTAACTTATTTGAAAATCTTGCTTTTAAATGTTTTCCAGTACTACTTAAACTTTTTCTTATTCTCATTCTAGTAATACCAGTAATATATTCTGCTTCACTAATAGTTTCAACTTCTATTACTTCTTTAGTATTAAAGAACGTTATTCTAACGTTTCTTTCGCTATACTTAGCTTGTTTAAATCTTCTATTTTCACTTGCTAACTTATTTCTATTCCCATAATTTAAATTGTATTCATAAGTACACCATTCAAGATTATCAACAGCATTATTAGTTCTACATTCATCTTTATGGTTAATACAAAGATAATTATTAGGATTAGGGATAAATACTTCTGCAACTAGTCTATGGACATTCCTACTTATTCTTTTCTTATTATTCATAAGTACAACATGATAATATCCATGAGAAGTACTAGGTTTTAATATTAAACCTTTTCTGTTTCTAACTCTTCCTAAATTACTAACTTCGTAATTAGGAGCAATTTCAATTGTTTTCCAAATCTCTTCCATAACCGATTTTTATTCCGATAGTTAATAATTAAAGATAGAAAGAAGAGTATCGGAAACTCGTTCGATAGAGTAGCTAATTCTATCTATCTTTCTATCTTATTAAATCAATGTTTATAATCTATTCCTAATTTCTTTATTATAGGTTTAATTATAACATCAAATGCTACAAGAGATAGTATTACAGAATTTAATACTATTCTTACATCACCTAGTTTCATAGAATAATAAATTATTCCTAGAAACAATGCACATACAAGAGTTACTATTCTCTTTTGCCATACTAAGACTGGTTTCTCTCCATTTAATTTATCAATAACCTTAATCGCAAAATACGCAATTATGTTAACACAGATAACAAATGCGAAATCGAAACTAGTAGCAGTAGTACGTAGAATCTCACTAAGTATATTCCCGAAGTCCATATTACAGCAAGAATAACAAAGTACCAAGAATAATAGTTAACAACACCCCTCCTACTCTTATGTAGGTAACAACTTTTGCAGGAAGAACACTAGTAGCTTCTTTCCATACAAACGCTATAATAGTAATAGCTATTACAGCAACAAATAACACTTTCATTAAGATTCCCATAAGCATTAAGTTTTATATTACACAACAAATATAAAACTTTATTTTAAAAAGAAAAGAGAGACTACTATTATTTAGTAATCTCTCTTTAGGAATATAACAGAACTTGTATTACTTCAACTCGTTGAAATACTTCCAGAGTTTATCTTCTCCAAAATCAACGTCATCAAACCAAAAGTCGATAGCACTCTCGAATATCATATCGTCAAAGTTTCCTTTACCGAACCATTTCTCGAACAGTTCACAGTAGTCGTGATATTGAGCATTAATAGCTACATAAACATCAGCAACTTCTACTTCATCTTCTAGTTTATCTTTGAATTTACTACAAACTTCGTGAGCTTTCTGCATATCGTATTTCTCACCGATATATTTCTTACCGTCTTTGACATGGTACATTTCATCAACAGTACGTTTAGCTTCCTGTTTATTAAAATGTTCATCACCATAATCATTATAACGTTCGTTTCCATCTACTCCAAGCATTTGCATAAGAAGCATACGTTCTTCTTCATCGTAGCCATGACTTCCATCATAACCTCGACTTTCATCATATCTATGACGTTCACCGTAACCTCTTTGTTCATCCCTGTCGTAGTTGTCGTAAGTCTTATATCCAATACGATTCATCATTCCTCTTCCACGTCCGCCACGACCACTTCTTCCGCGACCGCCACGAGCAAGGAAATCATTAATTCGTTCGTACATTTCGTCTCTCCGAGAACGAGCACGAACATCTTGGTCTGTCTCGTATGGTACTTCTCTCATAATAATATTACTTAGTTAATAGTTGTCTGAATGTTTCCAAATCAGACTGGTTAAACATAATTCCTTTATTAATAAAAGGAATAGAAAGAGTTATGTTACCGTTAGAGATGTTACCATTACCTAAAACTGGAATATTAAAATCAAAGTTAGGAATAGATTTGATTATTTCAATCTCCTCATCAACTATACCTTCAATATCAATCTTTCCGTCTTTAGCAATAGTATTGATAAACTTATCAAAACTATCAATGTTATTAATAATTGCACGTTTAGCCAAAGGCTTAACTAACTTAATAGCTGGATTAGATTCGCCAAGAATATCTATCTGATTAACAATGTAATCTTGCAGCTTTTGTTTTACTACACTTACTTCTACCATTACTTCATAGTTTTAATAAATTCATCATAAGTAAGAGAAGGATTCTTTGCACTAGCTTCTTTAAAAGCATTGAACAATTGCATCTCTCTTTGTGACATCTCGATTATACTAGTCTTTAGATTCTTAACTAACTTTAGTTGATTATCTAAAAGAGCTTTGCCTTCCGGACTATTCTCAATATTAGCTCTTACTAAATTAAGAACTTCTGCTTGAACCATAGATTGAAGATTATTATAATTAGCTACATATTCTTCATTAGTAGAAAGCATACTTCTTTGTTCATTAGTAAGAGGTTCAATCTCTGCATCAATCAAGTTCCAAACACTTACTTTAGCAGTTTGTTGAGGACTAACTTGTTGCAAAGTTTGTTGTCCATTAGCAGCTTGTTGAATCTGTCTTTGCCTAGCTTCAATAAGTCGCTTCTGTTCTTCTAAATATTGGATTTGGTCTGTAAGACTTCCAGTATTTAATAGAGGGTCTGCTCCTCCCAGTATAACTTGATTAATAGGTAACATAACTTATTCTTTAGTTGATTAGTAATATTATGTAGCAGGAGTACTAGCAGTTTGAGTAAACCCGCACGGTAGACAACCATTGGCATTTCTACCAACAAGACCTGTTGTAGTAGGCTCATTAGGTAGACAAGTAATACCATAGATAACATTACAAGTCTTTTTATCGACATAATTGATACCTGCGGTGAACGCTCTCTCGATTTCGCACTGGATAAGTTTATCCTGATAAGGACGAATAGCAGCACTAACAGCAACTTGCGTTTTAAGTTCACTAATCTCTGCTTTGAGAGAATCGTAGTTATCACGGTTTCCCTTGTACAGCAAGAAGTCTGCATCAATCTGTGACTTATACAAACCGAACATTTCACCATCTATTACCTGACGGTCTTGGAAGCGTTGGTTCTGTTGAGTTAAAGCCCACTGATATAAACCACCCTGCAAAGCAAGAGTATCCTCACAAGATTTACTCCATGCTTGGAAAGCAGTAGGAGCACTGGCACTTCCCATTCCAGCACCAACTACATTAATGTTTGTAGAACCATCTCCCATAAGACCTGCACCAGTTCCGAAAACACCAGTAGAACGACGATTACCAAATAAAGCCCAAGCTCCAAGAGCAGTACCGATAATACCAAGCGTAAGACCTGCATTAGCTTTACCGTTAACATCACGGCGACCATAACCGTCCATCCCTGCACCATTATAACCTTCGGGAACGACTTTAACTTTTTCAATTACTTGCATAATAAATAAGGTTTAGATTAATAAATTAAGAATATCTTATAGTAGCTACTATACACTCATAACAAAGAATACTATTATAAGTTCAGACATTAATCTAAGTATCTCGTGAACAAAATAAAAGCCCCACTTGTTATAGCAGGGCTTTATAGAGTTAACGATACAACGGAATCACTCCTTTATTGGGGATTCTTCAAGAGTACTTTCAGATACAGATTGCCATTCAGAACTGGATAACAATTCATAAAGGGCTTTATCAGAATAAGTATCATAAGGATATTTAATAGTGATACTTTCATATCCTTCTTCATCAGTAGTTACTATCCTTTCTACCTTATTAGGAAATACTTCTTGGAAATGTTGACACTTCATAAGTGCTTTATCATTATCTCTGTTTTTACGTAGAACTAAATTAAGTTCTTCGATTTTAGCTGATTCTTCTTTACCTATATCAGCAATAGGAAATACAATGTAATCAATCATAACTTTAAATCTTTAAATATTAAACTTAGTGCATATGTTAATACTAGAAATATACCAATTAGTATATAAACTTATTTAAGTATCTTGTGAGGTGTTACTTTCATTTTCTGTATTAGAAATAAATATAGGATGATTAATATCAATTATCTCATCTTTCTCCATTAAGTTTTTTAGGAAGTTAATTTCTAGTAACGAGATAGTTTTGGAATATAGAATTGTTTTATAGATTATTCCTTTCCAATATTTACCAAGTACTAATCCTAGATTATCTTCATTTTCACCTTTTATAATAGGATTACCATTATAACTTTCAGGAGTTAAATAAATAATCTTAGAATCATCTCGTTCTATCTGATTTAATTTACCGTAACTATAAACATAATTCTTACTATTATAACAATAATCTAAAATAAAACCGTTTCCAATACTATTTTCATAGATTTTATTTCCTTTAAACATTACAGTAGAATTATCATTCTTAGCATCTAAATCAACTCTTTTTATAATAGCAGTAAAATCTGTAAATATAGGAATATTCTTATTATCAGTAAAGTCAGATACTCCGTCATAAGCTAGACCGTTCTCGTATTCAGGAAGAATTTCGATAGTAATATCACAATCAAAAACTAGTTCACCTTCTATCATAGGAGTTATTGCAAATCCTATCCAAGAATTAGTAGTTAAATCTAATAATGCGTCTGTTGGAACAAACGATTTAGGTAATTTATGAATACCATTGCCTAAATATACTATTGATTCTTTTGTTGCATTTTCCGTAGCTAAATATTTGTAAATAAGTTTACTATTTCCTTCAAGACCTTTAATAGTAACTCTAAAAGCAGGTATCTCTTTTATATTAGCTAACGCTCCGTCTCTCTTAACATAACTATATAATAAACCATTGGCCGCATGTTTAACATTAGTTATATGAACAATAGTACTATTAATATCACAAATATAATCTACTGCATTAGAAGTTTCCCAAGTCTTATTAGCACCTAACACTACTGGATAACCATTATAACCCGACATACCTTCATAACCAATATTGAAGTTCTCAAGAGGATTAACACTAGTACCAGTCTTTTGCAATGACACTTGTTCATCAATATAGCCTCTATTTGCATCAATATTCTTTTTACCATAGTTATCCCAATAATAATTAGGTAACGTAACTTTAGGAGTTATACCAATATAAGTGTTTAACTCTTTAATCTTATCGTCTGTTGAGATTTCATCGAAGAGCATGAAGTCGTAGAGAGACATTTGAGCGAAATAATTATTTGAATAACTAAGTTTACCTATTGACGGAGTTATTGAATTATCAACATCACAAGTTGCTACAATATTATGGGTAATCTTTGATAAATTACTACCGATGATATTATTGTTTATAATACCGTCAATATAAGTATTACCGTTATTATTTTGAGAATAAGCGATTACATCACCTTGTGCGTAGATACCAAATGTTTTATCTCCGGAAGCAGGTCTTTGGTCATATATAAATCTATTTAAAGTACTCCAATTCACTTTCATCAACACTTGCTTACCACCCTTAGACAAAGTAGGAATAGTAATAAAGTCGTCTATCCCATCTAAACAGTATGCTCCTTCGTATTCACCGATTTGTTCAATAACTAAATTAGACCAGTCAACATTGGGAGTTTGAGCAAAAAATCCGTGAATTTCTTTTGTATTAGTTCTTGCAGGTAACTCATTTATTCCATTTATAAGCTTTATCCAACTTCCGCCAGTATAATTAAGAACTCCGTCCTTAGGTATTCCAGAAACTCTAACTTTATACGTAGGGGAAGGAGAATTAGTATAGCCTAACCAAAATCCATTATCATAATCAAAAGATTCATCAAGATATATCTTACTATCAGTTCTTACTATACCTTTAGTTCCATAGTCTCGAAGAGTAGTAAAATCAACTAAATAACCATTAGCTCCACTATTAAGTTTATAAGCCGAGTTATAAATAACTCCATGATTACCATGACCGGATATATCGGGAATATGACCTAGAATCTTGTAACTAGAATTAGGAGCATGTAATAGTCTAGGAGACAATATACAGTTAGGCTCATTATCATCGAAAATCCAAGTTGCTGTACAAGTAAATACCATTTGTCGTTCAACAACATGTGGAGTACTAGGTAAAGGACTTCCATTAAGTTTAGCATTACTAACAGTATAAATATCTTTAAGAAGATTACAATCATTAAATGGACCTATTCTAGTAATATTAGAACCTAGTTTAATTTTGTCTCCCCAAGATATTTCATTATTATTCTCATCCTTGAATCTTAATAAAACAGGATATGGCTGTACAATGTCTTCGTATCTAACATATTCTTGAATAGTAATATTTATTTCTTTTGGAAATACTAAAGGTATTTCTAATCTATAATAATTACCACTTGAATCTTTAGTAGGAACATAAGATTTTCCATCAATAACAATATTAGTTACTTCATCTGAATCTTTATAAGGAGGAACAATATCCAATACTAGATTACCTGTAATAGAAGTAGAATAAAATTGTCCATTTACTAGTTTCAATGTTGTACCGTCAGTTTTCCTAATATTTGCAGTAACTGAATATTTAGATACATTAGCTTTAATATTAGGATTCCATTGAACATAATCACTATCTTGTTCAATAACTAAATTTATCTTTTGAGGAGACTTCTTAATACCATAGAAGATTACATCATAGATAAAATCTGTATTAGACTTTTCAATAGTGATATTATTAAAGGCAGTAGAAGAAACTTTGGATATTTTATAACCGTCAAGAACAGTAATACTAGTTTTAATATTACTTCCTATTGAAATATAATCTCCTGCTTTTACTACATTCAAATCCTTATCCCAATAGTTTATCTTTAAAATGTCTATGTTACTCTTGATAATAGGTCTAAACTCCACCATATTCGGATACAGAGTGCCTAGTTTGTGCTTTTTTAGCTGGCGCTCGATTAAGAATTTACTCATAGAGTAATGAAAAAGCATAAAGGAATACAGCGCTAAAGCGGAATAACTGTTATTGATACCATACCTAGCGATTGTTAATCCTGTGCCTAAACTAGTAGAAGAACCTTTATTAATAACTGTATCTTTATACTGATATGTTGACTGATAACAAATCTCTCTTTCCTTATTGATAGATATAGCATTATTAGCTAGATAGGAATAAGTAGATTCATTTGCGTTAACGCTTCTATGTTCTATTAAGAAGGGAGTATTAGCATTTTCACCAGTAGCATCACTTATAGCTGTAAACTGAGGAGTACTTACTATTGGATATGCTCTATCAAAAATCACAGTGTAATCCTTCAATCCCAAGTCTCCTACAAACTGCCCGAAGTCATTTACTCCGTCAAGGCAGAGAGCACCTTTATTAGAAGGAATAATTTCAATAGTTAATCCTATCCAATCAAGATTAATATCATTGAACCTAAAATAAAATCCTAAAGTAAAAGTGCTATCAACAGCTTCGCTTGCAGGAATATCATATATCCCATCTTCTTTAAAAGAAATACTTTGTTCTTTATCTGAAGAAATATAATTATATATTATTTCCGTTTTTATTCCTTTTATTCTTACTTTAAAACCATTTGTAGCTTTAAGTCTACTATGATAAACAATATAATAATTACTTAGTTTTCCTACAACTTTAATAGAGTTACCGTCTTTAATAATTCCCGTTTGGTCTCTATGAACTAACCAATAATCATTCTTAAATTCCTCCGTATATCTTCCAACACCACTCTCTCCTTTCCAGCCAATATTAAATAACTGCAAGTCTCGACCATTACCACTGTAATCAATAAGTTTATCATTAAACTCCGCATGATTATCATTAGTAATACCTTGTCTTTCTATATTACAATATATATCGGCTTTAAGCGTTCTATCTAAGTTAAAGTAACCAATAATAAGATTAATATCGTCTTCGGTAGCTTTACCTAGTAATGCAAACGTCCAATAATGAGCTAGTCTTGATGTTTCAACTACATTATCTTCACCATTTATATATCCTTGTACACTAAACTTTCCTGCTAGTATATCTCCTGGTCTTAAATCTATTATATAATCATTCTTATCTCCTAATATATTATTTATTACAATAGAATTACTAGAAGACAAATTTTTAATATTAGAACATGTATAACCATATATTCCGGTTTTACCAATATCACTAACAGAATTTCTTATAAAAATATTATTCTCAACTCTAATATAATTTGTAAGTGGTGCACTAACACCATATCCACCAGATATATGATGAATCATACTAACGATAGTAAAGTCTTTAGTAACTCCCATTTCTTGAAGAGTCTTTTGACTAATAATCATGTCGTTGACTCCGTCAGTGACGAATGAACCTTCGTATTCAGGTAAAAATTCAATATTAATGTTAGACTGTTCAGGAGCAGTACCACTAAATGAGAATCCAATCCAAACATTAGGTTCGATAAGACTGCCACCATTCTTATAGGATTTGGGAATGATATAAGTTCCGTCATTTTTAATATAAAATGCCGAACTAATAGTAGCATCTGGGTCATTTAAGTATAAATATCTAAGTATAAGACCTTCTGTAATTCCAGTAACTTTTATTTTGTAAGAAGGATAATCTTTATTCCATACCTCAGATAAGTTTCCATTTGTTTTTATATAACTATATAATAAAGCCGAAGTAAAAACAATATTAGTAATACTGATAATGTTTTTATCATCTCCAATTATATTGCCATAAGAAGCCATATCTCGATAGCTCTTATTAGGACCAAGTACAATAGGATAACCATTGTAACCTGACATGCCCTCATACGCAGCATTAAATATCTCTAAATCTCCACCTGCATTAGGAATCTTATTCTTAATAATATTCCTATCAGCATCAGTATTCTTTTTACCGTAATTATCCCAAACTCCAATAAGTCTAGCTTTAAGCTCTGGTGGAAGATACGGTCTATCTCCACCAAGAGCATTATTCTTAAAAGGAATACCGATACCTATACCTATACCAGTATTAGTACCCATATTGTAATGTATCAGCTTGTGCGTTATTAACCTGTTTAACTAACTCAACATTCCAACCGGAATAAAGAACAGTAGTAATAGGTTCATTCATACCTGCAAGAATAACTTCAACTGTTATTGGGTCTTCGGTAATGTTCTTTAATAAGAATGGTTCTTTACCACCTCTTCCATCAGGAATAGAAAACTCTGCAACAGCTTCAACTTTACCCATTATAGATATTTGTAAACTATTAGCTGCATTAGCTCTGTTATAAATACGATTATCCATGATAATTACTTTTAAATGATTATTAATTGGTCTTTGTAACATTCCCCCGTAAAGAGGTGTGATTACTGTTAATACTCACTCCTTTATGGGGGATGCTACAAGAAACTAAATTTTGTTTAATTACACAATACTATTATTAACTTTTTAATCTGTCATTCCATTAGCCCAATCAGTAGGAATACTTGCAGAATTACTAATATTAGACTTCTTCATTTTATAAAACACATTAGCTTTATTAGAAGCACTTAAAGTATTAAGCCAATTCCAAAATTCTGGAACACTACCAACAGTAGAAAGAGCATTATAGAATAGACCAGTCACATTAGTAAGTCTTTTATGTTTATCAACATTGAATAATGTAGAATTTATTTTTTTAGGACTTCTATCTAACAAATCTCCTACGGTTTTTCCACTAGCAAAAGCATAACTAATATTTCTAAGATTAACATTCTTATTAAATAAGTTTCCGTCTACTTGTTGTCTCATTGCAGATGTTGATCCAAACTGTGCAGCTAAGAACATCGAAGATATGTCTTGTAACTGTATACAGTTTACATAAGAATCAATAGGTAAGTTAATATGTGCAGGAATAATACAAAAGTAGAACATATTAGATAATGATATTAACTTAGTTAACTTAGAGAACGTATCTACCGAGTAGAACTCTCCGTCTTCTCCATTATTAACATTCCATTTATATGGGTTTAATAATGGCATACGATAGAATGTATAAGACAAATCAGTAACATTACTAATAGGATAGAATAAATGTGGCGGAATACGTCCTCTTAGTCCATAATCAAGATAATCATATCCAACTATTCCACTAATTCTACCACTACCAAAGAACACTCCATTTACTTGCATATTATTGCCATTAGTGCAATAATAGAATAAGTCAGGAGAACATATATAGTTAAGTACTTTCTTATTAGCATTAGCATCAGAAGGTGGAGCAAAAGAACCAGCGTTATCTTTAAATCTATCAGGTATAACAGGAGAACAATTAATACTTCCTGCACTAATTGCACTATAAAGAGCACTGTCTCTAACTATATCTTCTAATCCACTAAGACCATCAACACAATATTCATTCCAAGCAAGTTCATACTTATCAAAATCTTTATTCAAGATAACTCTATGAATATCTCTATTGTGGTTAGGTATAGTATGTTCGTCATCTAACCATTCTCTAGGGTCATAATTTGGATTAAGAATATACTTAACTGGATTATACTTTTCATTAGGGACTATTATATCTCCGTAATCACTAGGAGTAAGATTACCATAATTCATAGTATAAGCTTGTGCTTCTGTACTTTGAAATCTTTCTAAACAATAAGACATATTAACTATTGTCTTTCTAGGAAGAGTTCGTTGTTTATTATAAGTAATCTCTACTGGCATTTCAGCACTTTCAATCCAATTACCGTCACTATCTATACCATAGTTCTCTGTAATATTCTGACTAACTGCATCTACTTCATTCCAACCTTTATAGCTAACATTAGAAGTTTGTTCCATATAGAATAGTCCATAAGGAATAAAACCTTCCTTAACGAAGCTAGTTTCTATTTCAGAGAAGCATCTATTAACATTAACTAGTTTACAATTAGAGAAGCCTTTACCAGTAAGCGAGTACTTACAATTCTTCATATCATAATATAGATATGATATATTAGTAAGATTATAATTAGTCTTAAATGAATTAAGAGGAAGCTCAATTATACTATTTGCAGGAAGAATTAGTTTAGAGAAAAATCCAGGTATTTCAACAATAGCACTACAATTAGTAAATACATCGTATGGGAATACTTCATCTTCTTTTTCTTTAATAAACTCTTTAGTAAAACCTTGAAAACATCCTAACGTAGACTGATTAATAGCTTGCTGTCCTGTTATATACTTCAATGAGTTCTTCAATCTACTAAACATCGAATTATGAATAGGAAATGTAATAGTAGAATTATCTCCAATAGAGAACGAATTATAGATACCGTATAAAGCAGTAGGAAATCTAAGATTAACCTTATTCTTAACAGTACCACCAAATATATTATATAAAGAACCATTAGATTTAATAAGTTCTTTAAATGAATCTCGTATATATTTTAATTTAGTGTTTTTATAGAATAAGGGACAATACATTACTCCGTCTTCCACATCTTCATCAGTTGTTTGATTAAAGTAAATATTAGACCCATTAAACATATTAGTTATATATTCTAGTTCAGGTAATCGTACAAGTAAATTTCCTGAATTAGCGGCAAATAAATTATTTGCAATAGTTTCATCATTAGGAGAACTATTAATATTATTTACAAATTTAATGTTTGAAATAATATTGTTTAATCTAGTTAACTTGGAATCTACATTTCCTTTAAACTTAGCTAAGAAAGTAGAATCAGTATATCTAGTTCCACCAAAATTAAAAGCATTGTCTATAAATTTTAAACTAACAAGAGGACTAAATAAACCATTATGTTCAGTAGAACCATTTCCATAAGTACTGGTAAATATTTTAAAATTCTGAGCAGGTAATTCCCAAAATATAGAATTCATATCAACAACTTTAGTACAGTGATTGAACATAGTTCTACAAGGACTATCTAACAAATTCCATTTAATATTTGTAACACTAGCAAAACAATTACTAAGAGTCGTAACGTTATCACATTTATATAAGAAATAATAAACGTCATATATACTACAATTAGTACCTTTAAACATAGCGCTACCATCAGTAGTGCCAATACTAAAGTTAGTAGATAAATTAGTATTATTTCTCCAATCAACAGAACCTTGTTCAGTATTAGTATCTGGACCAAACCATTCGCCATTATAATCAGGAGTAATACCTCCTACCTTTTCTTTAGGTTCGTGAATATGGAACTTAGAACATTGATTGAATACACCATTACCATTAAGACTAATATGTCCAAATACTCTCTTTAAGTTAGAACAGCCAACAAAGAACGCAGAACCTACATTGAAAGGATGTTTCTTATTATTATTAAACTTAAAGTAATGTACACCTTTGGCGCTTCGAATACTGAATTGTAAGTCGATTAATTGACTAACATCAAATATCTTATTACCATTATAAGTAGGAATTGCAGCATTACCATATTGTATAGCTTCAACTTGACTATTAGTTATATTCAATGTCCTAAGTTTAGGAAGTTCAGACGCAGCTTGAATATCGTTAGCTGTATTAGTATTAGACATATTAAGTGCTTTAATATTAGGAGCGCCTACAATATAAACAATAAGATCCCTATTTGTACATGACGATATATTAATTGTTTCAACATTATTACAATTAGATACATTAAATGTAGTTAAGTTACCATTATTTGTACATATAATAGACTTTAAGTTAGGACACGAAGTAATCTTAATAGTATGTAAGTCTCCTAGATTACTAAGATTTAATTCAGTAATCTTATCACAAGAATCAACAGTGACTGTTTTTAATCTCTTACAACCGGAGAAATCTAATGATTCCAAGAACGGTTGATTAACAAGACTAATACCTTCAACTGTTGAATTAGTAATATTCAAAGAAGAAAGAGAAGCATTAGGTAAAGATATAGAAGTTACAACAGAACTAGATATATTCAAATCTTTCAACTTAATATACTTTTCTATATTAACTGTAAATGTACCTTGTCCAGCATTACCGCTCCAAAACTTAGTATTACTTAAATCAATATGTCTAACATCAGAGAAATCTTCGTCATTAACGAATGCTGTTTCAAATGGAATAGGAGAATCACTAAGAGTATCGACAGACGATAAATCTAGTTTAGAGAAACTAGGAAGTTTCATACTAGACATGAATCTTTGGAATCTCATTCCACCTAATCCTTCTATATCGTTAATTTGAGGAGTATTATTGATAGTAACTTGTGTATTGAAAGAACTAATAGGAGATAATCTAATTTCAGTAGGTTTACCTTCTTCTAAGAAATATCTAGTATCAGTAGTATTACCAATGTTAACTACAAATATAGCCGAACAATTGGAAGTAACAACCAGCTTAGGATTAGTTGCTTCTGCACCGCCTGCCGAAAACGTTCCTTTATTATTATAAGGTTGAATATTTGCAGCATTACTGTATTTAAACACTCCGTCAAAGAACCAAATGCGTTTCTTTAACCAGTCACGAACATATTCAACACGAGTACCATGTAAGAACTCTATATTAGCATAAGACGCTTCACCACCAGCTTCACCAACGTAAGCTGTAAGATACTTAACATTATAGTCATAATTAAATAGAAGTTCACCACAATTTGCTGTTTGAGCTGCAAAGTAATTATCTACATAATTATTAATATCTTTGCATATATTATCGTTGTTTCTCCATAAATCCCAAAGTCCTTCAAGAGAATTATCATATACACCAGTATTAGCAAATACAGTATCTCTTAATACATCCCACATACGAGAACTATAAGTATCATATCCACCGTCAGCAGCATTCTTAGTAATAACTAATGAATTAACATCATTCTTATCATTGTTACTAAATTTATCCAACCAAGCAGTTTTAGCAACAGATTCAAGAGCAACGTTATCAAGTCCATTAGCCGTATCCATATCATAGAATCTAATAAACCATTTCTTACTTCCATTAATATCATAACATACAATAGTCATATTCTTACCAAGAGAATCGACAAGTCCGTATTTTACACATACTAATAAATAAGAAAAAGCATTTCTTATTGAGAACTTAGTATCAAGTTCAGCAGCAAGAGTAGACCAACTAGATTGTGCAGGATATTCACCTTCGGTTTCTTCATATCCTCCTATCGATTCATTCCAAATATACTTCTTAACTGTCGAAGTAGTCATTTGAGCAAAGATACTAAATAGTTCTTGTAGTACTCTCCAAATATTATCATCAGTAACAGGAGCGGTTGGTTCTAACCAGTTACCACCGTTATATTTAAACTCACCTACATGCTTTATAATAGATAAGTCATCTTGCATAAACAAAGCTAACGGTAATGTCCTATCACCGTCTACAATTATATTTGCATTTTCACCGAACTCATAAGAATAAACCTTACGTTGGTCTATGTTTCCAAACATTTCATCTTGAGCATAAGTATGATAAGAAGTAACAAAAGCAGGTAACTTATTATCTACATATTCTCCGGCCGTGTTCTTTATCTTAGTAGTAAAGTCTTTCATAAACCGGAAACCCATATTATAATAAGCTCCACGACCTAAGTTAAAACTATATATACCAAGCATAGTTTGAGTTTCCTCACCATCAAACTGAATAAGAAGAATAATAGGAAAACCTTCAAGTGTCTGTTTAATAGTTACTTTATCTTTAACAGTTCTATCACGAGTATCTACTGGACGGTGAGCTTCTAACTCTTCCATAGGTGGAGTTTTCTCGAATAAGAAATCCGAGTTATCATTAATCCATTTACCAATAGAAGCATTATTAGCATGAGCACTATCCACAACGTCAGCTTTAAGAGTGAACTGTCTTTCGGGAAACCAAGTCTCTTTAGGTTGGAATAACTCATAATCAAGGTTACTTCCGTCATCAGCTTTTAGCATCTTATCAAATCTTATTTCTAAGTTCTTAATAAGATTGTTCATAGTAGATGTACCTTGTTTAGAAACAGCGACATCAGTAGTATATTCAGAACTTGATTTACCAGAAGTTGGACTAAAGTAACTCATAGTACAACCAGTATACCAGTTATTATTCTGTCCACCTATTTCCTCAAATACAGCACGAGTAAAACCAGTATTAGCACAATTAATCAACATAATATCTACTGGAAGTACTTTAGTAGTATCAGAAATAAGACTATTAAAGTTAACATTAGCATAAGTCTGATTAATATCATCCCAAAGTGTTGAGTTCGGTTCAGAATCAGAAGTAGAAAAGAAGTTTCTTAACTTCACTCTGTTGTATTCTGTAAAATTTACACTACCGTCAGCTAATAGAGTTGCTCTAGCTTTTGAGTTCATTGCATTGATAACAATCTGTTTATCATTCGCAGGAACACGGAACAACTTAATATCATAGAAGTTAACATCAGCAAAATTCTGAATTTGTCCAGCATTACTAATATCGCAACCTAGATATATCTTTGAACTAGTTCTCCAAGTAAAGTCATTCTTTATTTCACGAGCTGTACTAAGAATACCATTAATAAAGATAGCAACAACCATCTTTCCTGGATTCTTATTAACTATAAAATCAACAGTATTAATAACATCTTGTTGTATCTTACAACTCATAGTCTCTTTAATATTACCGTCAGTATAAGACCAAGTAATATCTTCAAGACCTATTTTAATACCTTCCGAGAATTGCTCATCTGTATTGTAATCCCCTATAAAGAAGATTGTTCTATTTGAGAAAGGATGTCTATCTGACTTGAATGTACACGATATACCAAAGCCTTGTCTTGACCAGTTATTAAGAGTAGTAGTATCATCTTTAAATGGTTGTACATCAATTACTCCATAAGCCTCTCCTGATATACGTAACATTGATTGTCCGTTCTTTGTTAAAAAACCTGAAAGAACACCATTAGTATTATATACATTTAGTTTAGTTGTAGCACCACTAGGTTCAATAGCACCAGGAACTGTAAACGAAGGTTCATTACTTGTCCAAACTTTAGTAGTAGACACTTGTGGAAAACTTTCTTGACGAATATGCCAACTAGCGTATCTACTATTATTAGGATTTTGGTCAGCAATAAGTGCTTGAGAACTAGATACAACTTCACAAGCTAAAACAGTATCAGTAATAGGGTCACCTTTTTCAGACCAACAACGAAGAGTTATATTCCAATTACCTAATACTTCTCCTTCAGTTGGAATAGCATAACTAAATACTTGTTGTTTACCACGCTGCACATATTGGTTATTATTATAGTTTCCTTTATCAAAGTAACCTATATCTTTAACAATACCATTATGTTCTATTCTAACAGCATAATAGATAAGACTTATTCCTGCAAGATACGGAGTGAATGCAAATGATATATTACCGCTTTGAGAGAACTTAGTTCTTTCAACTCCTGAATCTACTTCTGCCTTACTAGTAATACCTTCTACAAGTACTACTAGATTTACACCGTCTTCTACTACTACACGATTTGTTACCTTATCTGATTGAACAGTTTGTTCATTCATTGAAGTAAATGCTTGTGCCTGTATGGTATAAGAACTACCAGCAATAATACTTCCTAAATCCCATAAGTTAACATTAACTTGTCTAGGAGCAGTAGAAGTAGTTTTACCTAATTCAATAGTTTTACTAATACCATTAGTTACATTAGTGACTACAAGATTAACATCTGAACCAATAATCTTACTAGTAATACTATAAGTAAAGAAGTAATCAATACCAACAGTTGCAGTATTTCCTGATACAGAACTAGCGAGTTTAATACTTGCTTCTACTATATTTAATAGATATGATTCAGCAGAAAATCCCTCTGTATCATTGGCTGTAATTACAACAGAGTGATTACTATTAGAAGAGAATCTATCTAACTGCGGAATATTAAGAGTTCCAGGAGTATTAATCCATGCTTCTTTACCTTCGATAATTTTATTACCGTCAAGAGTAACAGTAATAAAATATCGCTTATTATTCTTAGAAGAAGTAATAAGATATTCTAGTTTAATATTAGTAGTTACAGTAGAATAAAGATAATTAGCATTACCTTCTTTTACTATATTACCATTAGTAAGTGTTATTTTATCTTCGGTAGCTCCTCCACCACCGCCACTTCCACCACCACCATGTTCGGCAAGCCAAGCAATATAACCACCATGTTTCTTCAATGCTTCATCGTGACGAACAAGAACATCATTAAGACTTTCCGTAGTCTTACCTTCTTCTGCAAGGTCAGGGTCAATAAGACGAGGGTCATCGACCACAATTCCAGTAGCTTTACCTGAAGACGATATATCCCAAGTTCTAGTATCAGGATTATATCTTTTAATATCATCTGCCATAATTATTCAATATTATAATTTGGAAATTTAATATTTATAATATCATTACCATTATTAGTTTCACCATTACCACCAACAACACTGTAATTAGGATTAAGACCTTCTATGTTAACATTGTATTTACCTGAATTATTAAATACATTAGATAACTTTTTGACAGTAATCGTTGCTTGATAATAATAAGTAGAATCATCAACCCCACCTTTATTAAGGAAATACTTAATATAAAAAGGATAACGTTGACCTGCATTTACTTTAGCTGTAACATCTGTCTTACTATTAATAGTAATACTAGCTGGAAAGAAATACCTTAACCACGGAATATTAGGACTAGGTAATTCTTTATTACTAGTATGTTTATATCCCGTAGCTTGACACATTAAATATATAGGAGCTGTAATTTCCTCAACCAGTTGAAACGTACACAAATGTTTAAGCATATCGAAATTCGCATTATTCTCCCAAGATTTAGGGAAA
>ENA-OPFG01000028-OPFG01000028.1-human-gut-metagenome-genome-assembly--contig:-NODE-28-length-90476-cov-5.661782_pt1 | contig 90476 bp, 91 predicted proteins | sample MGYA00241304_ERZ501542 | MGnify/ENA primary metagenome ERZ501542 (study PRJEB25962, sample SAMEA2042427) | human gut metagenome | biome: human gut; feature: human-associated habitat; material: faeces...
ACAAAATCTTTAGGTAATAACAAAGCCCCAGCTTGTGAAAGTCGGGGCTTTGTGCTAAAAAAGAAGGTGTGCTTTTTGACACACCTTCTTTTATCTATAAAAACAACAACTATTATTATGCGTCTTCCTTTTCCTGTTCTTCGAACTCCTTCATCAGTTTGTTCTGAACATCGGTCGGAACCAGTTCATAGCTTGCAAACTTCATAATGAAGGAAGCACGACCTCCGGTCAAAGAACTCAATGCAGTGGAGTAATTGGACATTTCTTTCAAAGGTACTTTAGCAGCCAGTTTCTCATATCCCTTTTCACTGCTCATACCCATAATCATGCCTCTACGGCCTTGCATATCGCTCATTACATCACCCAGCTTATCACTCGGAACGAATACTTCCACGTCATAGATCGGTTCCAGAATCTTCGGACCGGCATTGCGGAATGCTTCACTGAAGGCATTACGTCCGGCCAGCATAAAGGAGATTTCATTGGAGTCTACCGGATGCATCTTTCCGTCATATACGATCACACGCACATCGCGGGCATACGAACCGGTCAGCGGTCCCTGCTCCATACGGCTCATGATACCTTTCAAGATAGCCGGCATGAAACGGGCATCAATAGCACCACCGACAACACTGTTAACAAATACCAATTTTCCGCCCCATTCCAGATCAATGGTTTCAGTACCCTTCACATTCATTTTATATTCCTGACCGTTGAAACGATAAACATCCGGAGCCGGCATACCTTCATAATAAGGTTCTACAATCAGGTGAACTTCACCAAACTGTCCGGCACCACCAGACTGTTTCTTATGACGGTAATCAGCACGTGCTGCCTTGGTGATGGTTTCACGATAAGGAATCTTCGGTTCGTCAAACTGAATCTGCAGCTTTTCGTTGTTTTCCATACGCCATTTCAATGTACGCAAATGGAATTCTCCCTGACCATGAACAAGAATCTGTTTCAATTCCTTGGACTGTTCAACAACCCAAGTCGGATCTTCTTCACGCATACGATTCAGAATAGCCATCATCTTTTCTGTATCGGCTTCATTGACCGGACGGATTGCACGGGTATATTTCGGATTCGGATATTTAATGAAGTTGAAACGGTTTTCACAATCCTTGCCATTCAGTGTGTTACCTGTTTTTACATCTTTCAGCTTCACGGTACAGCCAATATCACCGGCACGCAGTTCATCAACCTTCTCACGGTTAGCTCCTGCACAAACGAACAGCTGAGCCATACGTTCTTTCGAACCTCTGTCAGCATTATTCAGGTCATCACCTTCCCGAACAACACCGCTCATCACCTTGAAGTATTGTACATCACCAATGTGGGGTTCAACAGCTGTCTTGAAGAAATAAAGTGAAGTCGGAGCATTGGCTTCAGGAGGAACAGGAACACCACGAGTATTGTGCACTACCGGCATTTCATCAACAAAAGGAACAACATTTCCCAGGAATTCCATCAGACGGCGAACGCCCATGTCCTTTCCGGCACATACACAGAATACAGGGAACATACCTCTGGCAGCCAATCCCTTGCGAATACCTTCACGCATTTCATCTTCTGTCAGAGATTCAGATTCAAAGAATTTCTCCATCAGTGATTCATCGTGTTCAGCTGCAGCTTCCACCAAAGTCTTGTGCCAAGCCTGTGCTTTTTCCATTTCTTCAGCAGGAATATCTTCTATCGTAGGAGCACCACCTTCAGGACCCCATGAATATTTCTTCATCAAAAGTACGTCGATCAACGAATTGAAGTCCGGACCGGTAGCCAACGGATACTGAACCGGAACAACCTTAGAACCGTAATTTTCTTTCAACTGTTCAAGTACATGATCGAAATCACACTTCTCACTATCCAACTGGTTTACCAGGAAAATTACCGGTTTACCCAGCTTTTCGGTATAACGGAAGTGATTCTGTGTTCCTACTTCCGGACCATACTGTCCATTCAAAAGCAGGATAGCTGTATCTGTTACATTCAGTGCAGTAATAGCAGCTCCCACAAAATCGTCACTACCCGGACAATCAATAATATTCAGTTTTTTGCCATTCCATTCTACATGATACACAGTAGAGAATACCGAGTAACCATACTCCTGCTCTACCGGGAAATAATCGCTGACTGTATTTTTGGCAGTGATTCTGCCGCGACGTTTTATGATACCACTCTCATAGAGCAGCGCTTCTGTGAGGGTGGTTTTACCTGAGCCATCATTGCCAAGGAGGGCAATGTTCTTAATTTCGTTGGTCTGATATACTTTCATGGTATTTCAAGATTTAATTTATAAACGAAAGGATATGCTTTTCATATCTCTTTTAAACGAGGCGCAAATTAGAAATTAATGTTTAGAAATGCAATAAATGCTTCCGTGTTACTAAACTATGTTCTTAGGCACAAACACGAACAAATCGCATCAAACCATACCATATAACAGGAAGAAACAACCTCCCCACCGTTGCGTGCCCGCCGAAATAACCTTACCTTTGCACCGGAACAACACTGTATATTTTATGGCTGGTATCTATCTTCATATTCCATTCTGCAAACGCCGCTGCATTTATTGCGATTTCTTCTCGACCACACAGGCCGACAAACGCCGGGAATACATACAGGCTTTATGCCGGGAACTGGAGATGCGCAAAGATTATCTTCAGGGAGAAAACATAGAAACCATCTATCTGGGAGGAGGTACTCCCTCACAACTGGAAAAGGAAGATTTCGAACAACTGTTTGAAACGATCTTCCGCATATATCCGGTCAACGACCAGGCTGAAATCACACTGGAGGCCAATCCGGACGATCTGACACCGGAATATCTTAAAATGCTCAGCCAACAACCGTTCAACCGCCTCAGCATGGGGATACAGACATTCAATGAACATACACTGAAACTGCTTCATCGCCGCCATACTGCCCAACAGGCCATAGAGGCTTTTTACCAAAGCCGCGAGGCAGGCTTCCGGAACATCAGCATCGACCTGATGTACGGACTGCCCAGTGAAACCACCGAAGGCTGGGAATATGATCTTCAGCAGGCACTCCAGTTACAGCCTGAACACATCTCAGCCTATCATCTGATTTACGAAGAGAATACTGCGTTGTGGACACTCCGGGAACAGCATCGTGTGGAAGAAGCCGATGAAGACCTGAGTGTCACGTTGTTCAAGCAACTCATTCATCGGCTGAAGGAGCATGGATACCAGCACTATGAAATATCCAATTTCTCGCTTCCGGGCTTTCATTCCCGTCACAATTCCAGCTACTGGACCGGCAAGAAATACCTGGGATGCGGACCTTCTGCTCATTCATACAATGGTACCTCCCGCCAATGGAACATTGCTTCACTGGATAAATACATAGCAGGTATAAACAATCATGCTCCTATTTATGAGATAGAGAACCTTGACCTGTACACCCGTTATAACGACTTTATCATTACGACCATCCGTACTTCTGCAGGAATGTCACTTACTCTGCTGAAAAATACTTTTGGTGATACTTTGTACAACTACTGCCTGCGCATGGCTCGTCCTCATTTAAACCAAGGCACACTGGAGATAACCAATAACACACTCAAACTGACGGAAGCAGGCATATTTATCTCCGATGGCATCATGAGTGACATGCTTTGGGTGGACTGATTCTGCCTTATAAACAACTGACAACCTTTCATCACCTCAATAAAAAACGGAACTGCACATTGTAAAATCCCGGGCATATCAGGTAATCAGCCAACTGAAAGTCACACTCAAAGAGGTAGATATTGACATTATATCTGTAGGAAAGAATAAAGGATATGTCGTTTTTTTAGTTTATTCACACTTTACCCATAGGGGAAAACCTCCGATCTTGAGTTTTAATGGCAGAAACCATAAAAAAACAAGATTATGAAACAAAGCAAAAAACTGATGGCACTTCCCCTCTTCTATGCATTGATGCTGACTGCATGCAATAACAACAACAGCATTCCAAGCAGCTATATCGGATTCAAGAATACACAACAAACCATCACTTACGATCCGGCACAGGAAATTCAGACTTTCTCCGTCACCATCATTTCAGGAGAGAAAATGACTGAAGACACCCGACTTTCCATCAGATGCTCCGGACAAAGCTTTGCACATCCTGAAGACAACAATCCCATCTTCCCGAAGGGGAAAAAAGAACTGAGCTTCAACATCAAGCTAAACCCTAAAAAGATAAATGTACCGTTTCTGCATATCAGCTGTACACCTCAGGTTAAAGATTCACAAACGACCAAAATGACTGTGGCATTAAAAAAGAAATAATGCAAATGAGACACGACAATCCAACCTTATAAAAAAGAAGAAAGACGCGTCAGGAAGCTTCCAAAAGCTCTCTACGCGTCTTTCCCAGTACAGCCTCAACAGGCAAAATCCAATTTATTTAGCCAGGCTGTATACAATATCCATAATCTGCTTACCCAGTTCATCAGCAGCCTCCATGGTTGAAGCTTCTGAATAAACACGGATAATCGGTTCTGTATTACTCTTACGCAGATGTACCCATTTGTCGGGGAAATCAATTTTTACACCATCAATGTCATTGATTTCTTCGTTCTTATACAGTTCTTTCACCTTGGCAAGGATAGCATCTACATCAGTTTCCGGAGTCAGGTCAATGCGATTCTTCGCAATGAAATAGTTCGGATAAGAAGCACGGAGTTCCGTAACTTTCTTGCCTTCGTGTGCCAGATGACTCAGGAACAAAGCAATACCTACCAGAGCATCACGGCCATAGTGAGAAGCAGGATAGATTACCCCACCATTACCTTCACCACCGATTACTGCATGAGTAGCCTTCATCTTGGCAACCACATTCACTTCACCCACGGCAGAAGCATTGTATTCCATACCATACTTGCGGGTTACATCACGCAATGCACGGGTTGAACTCAAGTTAGAAACGGTATTACCCGGAGTGTGTTTCAATACATAATCAGCTACTGTAACCAGTGTATATTCTTCACCGTACATGGTTCCGTCTTCGCAGATCATTGCCAGACGGTCTACATCCGGATCGACAACAAAAGCAACATCAGCCTTTCCGCTCTTCATCAGGTTCATGATATCGCCCAGATTCTTTTCAAGCGGTTCCGGATTATGCTGGAAGTTTCCTGTAGGCTCGCAATACAGTTTTTCTACATGTTTCACGCCCAGCTGTTCCAACAACTGCGGAAGAACGATACCTCCAACAGAGTTTACACAGTCAATAGCCACATGGAAGTCTGCCTTGCGGATTGCTTCTACGTCTACCAGATCCAATGCCAGCACGCTGTCAATGTGCTTCTGGTTATAAGAATTATCTTCCGTATACTTGCCCAGATGATCTACATCAGCAAACTCAAAAGCTTCAGCTTCTGCGATACGGAGAACTTCATTTCCTTCTTCCTTATTCAGGAATTCCCCATGTTCATTCAGCAGTTTCAATGCATTCCACTGCTTTGGATTATGGCTTGCAGTCAAGATAATACCACCACAAGCACCTTCCATAGTAACAGCCAGTTCTGTGGTAGGAGTAGAAGCCAGACCGATGTTTACTACATCAAATCCCATCCCCATCAATGTTCCACATACCACATTCTTCACCATTTCGCCAGAGATACGGGCATCACGTCCGACAACGATTTTGTTACTCTTTACCGAAGTTGTCTTACGAATCAGCGTAGCGTAAGCCGAAGTAAACTTTACAATATCCAGCGGATTCAGCCCTTCGCCGGCATGGCCTCCGATAGTTCCACGAATACCGGAAATAGATTTAATTAAAGTCATAATATAAAATATTAGCGTCCAAGGTTATATGTTATTTCGTAGTAACAAGGGTAAACATAGCGTGAAGCCGTTACGGTTCCTGCACTATGAGGCACCAGCAGGCGTACACGTGCTACGTCTTCCGATGAATTGGTACGAGAAGGTTTCAGATACTGCAAGGGTAACAACCAGCCTGTCGGTACAGAAGTCTGCTCGTAAGTATCATACATCTGAGAAACACCTGAGAAGGTTCCAGAATAAGAAGTTCCGCTGACTGTCAGCTTGAATTCTTCAGGATATCCCCAATAAGTCGGGTTATTGATATGCATATTTGCCGTCAGCGTATCACCGGCTTCCATCTGAATATCATCATTACGTGTCTGCAATGCCATTTCCACGAAGCGGGATTCTATATAATAAGTTCCGTCCGTCAATGGCGAACCGACTCCGCGCTGCATTACATTCATGTAAACTCCGCTCTCCTTGAAAAGCACATATTCATTATCTGCCAGCGTCATGGTATCCTGTGAGAAGAACGTATTCTCGTCGATTACCTTGATGTCATTCTCCAAAAGATACTTGTTGATGGCATCAGCTTCCTCTTCTTTCTTTTCAGCATACGTCTTATCATTATTACAGCTCTGCATACCCAACGCTGCAAGGGCAAGCATAAAAAACAGGTGTATTCTTTTCATTTTCTTACTTATTAACGACGGCAAAAATAATAAATTGCTTTTTATCCGCACGTTTTTTTATCCTATTATTTTTTTAATAACTAATTTTTCAATAATAAATCTTCATACTTCACCAGTGCCCGTTTAAAGAGTTCTACGGCTTCCTCCATGGTTCCGTAAAACTCTCCGCCTGAAGCATTCAGATGACCGCCTCCGTTGAAGAACTCAGCAGCTACCTTATTACAGGGGAAATTTCCCACAGAGCGCAGAGAAACCTTGATCATATTCTTGTCGCTGTCCTCACGCAGAAAGACTGAGAAGCAGATGCCTTTCATCTGCAAAGGAATATTGACAAAGCCTTCCGTATCTCCTTTCACATATTGGAAGCGGCTTTGTTCTGCCTTGCTGAGAGTGATCAGGGCCGAACGGAACTGAGGATAAACCTGCATGCGGTCGTAAAGGACATAGCCCATCAGACGCAAACGGCCTTCTGAATAGGTATTGAACACCTTGCGATAGATTTCATCCTTATCAATTCCCTTGGACAAGAGTTCGCTGATGATAAAGTAAATTTCCCGGTTATTGGAGTTGTAGGTAAAACCTCCGGTATCAGTCATCATACCGGTATAGATGCACTCTGCTCCTTCATAAGTAATGTCTTCAAAACATCCTAACCGGCAGATCAAACGGAAAATAAGTTCTGATGTAGAGGAGATCTCCGGATGTGATATGGTGACACGTGCAAAAGGTTCAGGATTCAGATGATGGTCAATCATCACTTTGCGTCCCTGGGCAGCAGCCACCGGTGCAGCCAGTGCGTCAATACGTGAAAGCGCATTAAAGTCCAGACAGCAGATAACATCGGCCTCACTGATCAGTTTATCTCCAAATTCAGCATACTTGTCATAACGGATGATATCTTTCGCACCGGGCATCCAACGCAGGAAATCCGGGAAAGCGTTCGGCACGATAACATTTACCGTCTTACCCTGCTGACACAGGAAATGATATAGTCCCAATGAAGAGCCGAGTGCATCTCCGTCCGGAGAAACGTGAGTCACTATCACGATTTTATCTGCACGTTCAAAATAGGTTTCTACCTTATCTATATTGGCTTGTAGAATTACTTTTGTCAACATATCTGTTTGTTCTCTCTGTTAATGCGTTTTTGAAAGGGCAAATGTACGAATTTATTTTAGATTCTGCCGAACAATTCCCCAAGAACCTTTCGAAGAAATTTCAACACAAGGTATCCCCAGCTTCCTGCATTCCTCCTTCAATGACAGCCGGTAAGCATCACTCAGTGACAGGTCAAGAACGACATGCTTCAATTCAAAAACACGGCTCAGGGAAGTTATATTTCCTTTGAATCCCCGGCAGATATAAGCATAGTCCAGTGGCAGCCGGGGAGCAGCCTGCTTTCCCTTCCAGCGACTGCTTTTCATCAGTCCGACAGATAAGCTGTCTATCCGGTAAACCCCGTCTGCTTCTGCCAGCCGGGTCAGGCTTTGCCGGCGTCTGGAGTAGAGTTCCGACCGGGCAAAATACAACCGTTCATCCACGGGCTTTATCCAGTCAAGAATCCGGGTACCCAGCAGTACGTTCAGTACAATCAGGAAGGAAATCAGGACATGTTTCCGCTTTCCAGTCCAATAAGCATATAGCAGAGCCAGCAGCAGATAGCACAAGACCAGCTGAAAGCCGGAGATATAGACAGACGTTACCTGCGAACCGGACAGTTGCTGAATCTGGAACATACTGCCATTCAATGCTTCGGCCGAAAGACGGACGAGATCAGCCGCACGTTCTCCCATCCAGGGAATTTCCTCAAAGGCCAAAGCCGCCAGCGAACTGCCTAAAATACAAACAGTCAGCGGAGTTACCAGTAAATTGGCCAGCAGAAAGTATGTGGGAAAGGCACCGAAATAGAACAGGACAAAGGGAAGTGTCCCCAATTGTGCTGCCATTGAAACTGAGAGGGTGTTCCATAACCAGCGAATCCGACGGCAGCCGGCCGGCAGCCAGCCTGAGAATACAGGATAAAACAGCAGTATTCCCCATACTGCCAGAAAAGACAACTGAAAACTGACATCAAACAAATAGAACGGACGGTATAACAGCATCAGAAAAGCGGCAAGCGACAAAGACAGGAATCCGGAGAAACGTCCTTCCAGGAAAAAGGAAGCTCCCACATAGAGAGAGAACATCGTCACAGCGCGTACCACTGAAGCACTGAGTCCGGACAGAAAAGCAAAAACCCACAACAACAGTACAGTCAGGACACCTGTCAGGGATCTGCCCAAAGGAAACAGGCGCAACGGATAAAGCAGTAAAGTCAGAATACCCGCCAATATACCGATATGCAAGCCTGACAATGCCAGCACATGACTGGCCCCCGAAGCACTGTATGTTGCTTTCAGCTCAGGAGTCAGATCGCTTTTATCCCCGACCGTAAGCGCAGAAACCACAGCCAGAACATCTCCGTCCAGCCCCCACTCTTCATACCGTCTGACCACATGCTCCCGCATCAGCAAAGCCTGTTGCCTGAATCCCCGGCTCCCGGCCTGCTCCAGACGCATCCACCGTCCGGCAAAAGCCAGTCCGGTTCCACTGATCCCCTGCCGGTGCAGATAAGCACCATAGTCGAACCCCGAAAAATCAACATCTGATACAGGACGGCTCACCGATGCATAGAAACAAATCTTGTCCCCACACTGCAAGATGGTCTGTCCGGTCGTATCAGGCATCCAGTAAAGCAGTATGGAGCGATCCACTTTCTTCCACTGTCCGGTTGCCTGAAGAGAATCACCCGTCGGCTTCCAGGACATGACCTTCACCTGAGCCTGCCAGGTCTTCCCCTTGCGCTGGGGAACGGTTTCCACTACTCCCTGATAAGCAACTTCATCCGACGGCCATTCATAGGAGACCTGCCGGTCTTCCATCAGATAAAGGACTCCTCCCAGCCAGAAAAAACACAGGAAAGTCACTGCTCCGAACACATATCTCACAGCCGGACGTGACATTCCATGACAGGCCGCAGCAGCCACAACAGAAAGCACCAGTCCCAGCAGAGCCAGCTCAAGAGAACAGCAGTCCGCCAGAAATCTGTCGAATAAAAAAATTCCGGTTGCCAGTGCCATGGTCAACCGGAATAAAGGATAAGTTATCAAATGGGGAACAGTTCCCAATTTACTATTTCATATTTTTCAGTTGATGAATGGTACCGATCATGTCATCGGCTTTAAATACGGCATTACCTGCCACCAGTACGTCTGCTCCGGCTTCTATCAATGAAGGAGCAGTCTGGAGATTCACTCCTCCATCCACTTCAATCAACGCATGGGAACCTGTTGCAGTAATCAGCTCACGCAACTCGCGTACTTTTTTCAGCGTGTGGGGAATGAACTTCTGTCCGCCAAATCCCGGATTGACACTCATCAGCAATACCATATCCACTTCTTCAATGATATCTGCCAGCATGGAAACCGGTGTTGCCGGATTCAGGGTAACCCCTGCCTTCATTCCAGCTTCCTTGATCTGCTGCACCACCCGGTGCAAATGCGGACAAGCCTCAAAATGCACATTCATCATCATGGCACCCAGGTCTTTCACTTCCCGGATAAACTTCTCAGGCTGTACAATCATCAGATGTACATCCAGCGGTTTCTTCGACAATTCAGCTACATATTTCAAGACAGGAAAGCCAAACGAAATGTTCGGTACAAAGACTCCGTCCATGATGTCAATATGCAGCCAGTCTGCCTCGCTGGCATTGATTTTATCCAAATCTGCTTTCAAGTTGCCAAAGTCTGCCGACAACAAGGAGGGGGAAATCAGTATCTCATTCTTCATTTTACACTTGATTTAAACATGATTGAACAAAGGTAACAGAATCTTTCGGGAAAAGAAAGGCCACGCATGGAAAATTTGTCTTCCTGCGGGAAAAAGCAAAGTATGTAGATGGAAAATCCGGCGACAAAACCCTGTTCCAGAGGTGTCTGGCCGGTGCCCGGACATCGTGCAGACGATTCGCCCGAATCGTGCGGTCGATGCGGCTCAATCGAGCGGTCGTTGAAGCCTCATCGTGCGGTCGTTGCGGGCCGATCGTGCGGTCAATTTTTTGCCTGGTTCTGTCCGGTCTTCACGCATCAGGGAAAGCTGAAGCGAAGCCCCATCTGCAAGTTAAAATTCAAGGGATGCTCCTTCCGGATTGTTTCTATACCACTATGATCATCAAAATAATATACCACACCCGGTTCCACATACAATCCCAGCTGACGGGTAAAGTTTACCTGTGCACCGACGGCTGCAGACACAGACCATTGCAGGGAGCTGACTTTCAAAGAATGGGATTCAGACTCCCGCTCTTCATTATTGATGACATATACGGTTTCCAGAGTTCCTGATACACATTTTTCCAGCATACCTCCTGCAGATCCATAAAAGCCAAAACGTTCATTCGACCAGATATTGCGATGCATTTTTAACGGAACCCCCAGGTAATGCAGCTTATGCTTATCCTTCCAATAGTTCCTGTCCGAACCGGAAGTCAGGTCCGTAGACAGATAAGTATACATCAGCCCTGTTTCTACGGCCCACTGAGGAGTCAGATTCCATTTGAACGACATACCGGCAGTGACCGGAACATGATGATGGATATGCGTGTTCGAAGTCTGCTCCCGTTCACTGGTCAGGATCGTACTGTAAGCCACGGTATTATCATCCAGAGGTGCCATACAAACTTCATTGATGGCAGGAGTTGCTGTTCTTGAAGTCAGACGGCTGAATCCATTGAAAGTATTGGTGTTTGAATACGGGATATTTCCGGCAGTCACTCCCACAGACCAGTTCTGCTTCTTCCCTTTGGAACGTAAGTTCATCGCCTGCTCACTTTTCTGTCTCAACTGTTTTCTGTCCGCTGCACGGAGCTTCCGGATATTCTCTTCCGCCTTCTCTTTTGACGGCTGTTCTGCCTGCTCTCCCGTACGCGTTTCCACAGGCTGTGCAACCATATCTGCTTCTGGAACAGGTTCCGTTACATTCTCTTCAGCCGCGATGACCGGCTTTTGAACAGCCAGCAGCACTTTAGCCGCACGAGGAAGAGGTTCGCTTACCTTTGCCAGCTGCCCGGCATCGGGTTCAGAAACCGGTTCCACTGGAGTCACAACAGGCTGTACAGCTTCCTCAATCTGCTGTTGGGCAATCCGGCTTTCCTTACTTAACTTATCAGCTTCCGGAGAAGACCAGAACCATAGAGTCAATGAAGAAACGGCCAGCACCAATACAGCAGCTGCGGCAGCCTGCCATTTCCGCCACATAGGAATAACCTTGGGAGTATCCAGTTCTGACTCCAGCTGCTCCCACATTCCGGCAGGCAGCGGTTCAGAATAATCCTCCATCCGGTTCCGAATGTCCTGTATCCACTTATCTTCGTTCTTCATCACTTATAATTTCTTTCTATATTCATTTATCTTTTTTATCAGCAAAGTTTTCGCACGGTAAAACTGCGAAGAAGATGTATGTTCAGTAATGCCCAGTAAAGCTGCAATTTCCTTGTGGCTCTTTTCTTCAAAAACATACAAGTTGAACACCGTCCGATAACCGTCGGGAAGCTCTGCAATCATCTTCATCAATACAGAACGGGGAATTTCATTCATGTCGCCGTCATCTGCTTCCAGTGTGTCGGGTATGTCATCCATCAATACTTCCTGCTGTATCTGCAAGTTCTTTTTACGCAGGTATCCCAACGCCTCATTGACCATTACACGTGAAAGCCATGCCCGCAACGAGCCTTCACCCTGATAGGAAAACTGGCCTATGGACTGAAAAATACGGATAAAGCCGTCGTGCAAAACATCTTCAGCCGCTTCTTTATCACCCGTATATCGGAGGCAAATAGCCATTAAAAGACCGCCATACTGTTCATACAACTGCTTGCGGGCCCTGTTATTTGCTTGTTTGCATTGCAATGCCAACTCTTCCTCTCCCATATTCCGGTTTTCCCTCGTTCTTTTTACAGATAAATGATTCGATTACGAAAATACTGCATCCGAAAGCATTCTTTTTTTTACTTATCGCACTTGCATATGCTCAGCCAGACGATATCCTCTCAGGAAATCTTCTACCTGCATCCGTTTTTTACCGGCCAGCTGCAAGGAAAGTACATCTACGAAACCATCGGTCGAAGCTATATGAAAGAAGGTCTTTCCATCACTCACGACGGTTCCGGGTTGCAGGTCATGCGTTTGAAACAATTTACGGGTTTCAAACAGTTTAAGCATTACCGGAGCAGCTTCTCCCGCACAAAGTTCCGTCCATGCAGCAGGATAAGGAGACAAGCCCCGCACAAAGTCATAGACATGTTTTACTCCTTTGCTCCAGTCTACACGGCAGGTTTCTTTAAAGATTTTCGGTGCCGGACGCAACTCGACATTCTGTGTCAGACACTCCTGAGGAATCGTTTTCACCGTTCCATCAAGAATGGCATCTACCGTTTTCAGTACCAGATCGCCACCCAGTTTCATCAAACGGTCGTATACGATCTCCACATTGTCGGTATCTGCAATCGGCACTTTTACCTGATCAATAATTTCTCCCGTATCAATTTCGTGTTTCAGGAAAAAAGTCGTAATTCCGGTTTCCGTATCTCCGTTCATCACTGCCCAGTTGATCGGAGCAGCTCCACGGTACTGCGGAAGCAGAGAAGCATGGAGATTAAAAGTTCCCAGACGGGGCATGTTCCAGACAACTTCAGGCAACATACGGAAAGCAACCACAATCTGCAAGTCAGCTTTCAGCGCACGCAACTCTTCAAGGAAAGCCTCATCCTTCAGTTTTTCCGGCTGAAGCACTTTCAGTCCCTGCGATACGGCATACTGTTTGACCACACTGGGCTGCAGCACACTGCCGTGACGTCCCATCGGCTTGTCGGGCATTGTTATAACTCCGACTACATTATATCCTCCTTCTACCAGCCGCCGCAAGCTTTCTACGGCAAACTCAGGAGTACCCATATATACAATTCGCAAATCTTTCTTGTCCATATATTCTTTAGCGTTTAGATTATTCGGCTGAAAAGTCCACCAGAACCTGGCGGTACGTATTCAGCATCTTCGATTTGGATACAAAGCCTTTATACTTGTTGTTCTCATCTACAACCGGCAAGTTCCAGGCTCCAGTCTTATCAAACTTATGCATCACTTCTTCCATCGAGTCATTTGTATAGATCCGCTCCTGAGGCTTTCTCATGAATTTATCCACATAGAAACGGTGGTACAACTCCTGACGGAACATAAAATGACGGATATCATCCAATACCACAATACCGATCAGAACACCATTGGCCTCTACGACCGGGAACAGATTTCGGGTTGATTTGGAAATCACTTTCACCATTTCAGCCAAATCCATATCCGGACGTACCGGCAGAAAATTGGTTTCCATCACGCTTTCAATGTTCATCATTGTCAGAACGGCCTTATCCTTGTGATGGGTAATCAGTTCTCCCTTCTTGGCCAGACGCATGGAGTAAATGCTGTGAGGCTCGAACACAATGATTGTCAGGTATGCACAGACGGAAACAATCATCAGAGGCAGGAACAGTCCATAACCGCCCGTAAGTTCGGCAATCAGAAAGACACCGGTCAGGGGAGCATGCATGACTCCGGACATCAGTCCGGCCATTCCCATCAGTGCAAAGTTCTTTTCGGGAATGAAGACATCACCGATTCTGAATTCGTTGCAGACGTATGAGAATACAAAACCGGCAATACACCCCAAGAACAGACTCGGTGCAAAGATACCACCACATCCGCCTCCGCCATTGGTTGCACTCGAAGCGAACACCTTAAACAAAATGATCAGCAACAGATAGACAACCAGCAAACTACTATGGCCATAGAAGAATGAATTGTTCATCACCGTATCCCAGTCAGTAGATGAAGTTCCGTTCAACAGCAAAGTAATCGTATCATATCCTTCACCATAGAGCGGAGGGAAAAGGAAGATCAGGATACTCAGCATAGCAGCTCCGATCACAAACTTGACATAAGGATTTGTATAACGCCGGAAAATGTTTTCAATCCAGTTCATAGCCCGGGTAAAATACCAGGCCACCAGTCCGCAAAAGATTCCCAGGGCAATGGCATAAGGAATACGTTCCAGTGCAAACGGATAATCCAGATGAAACTGGAACATGGCTTCTGTTCCGGTTAACAGATAAGAAACGGAAGCAGCCGTCACACTGGTAATCAGCAAAGGAAGCAAGGATGCCATCGTCAAGTCAATCATCAATACTTCCAGGGTAAAGACCAGTCCGGCAATGGGTGCCTTGAAGATACCCGATACAGCTCCGGCCGCTCCACAACCGACAAGCAGCATCAGCGTTTTATGATCCAGACGAAAGATACTTCCAAGATTGGAACCTATGGCAGAACCGGTCAATACAATCGGGGCTTCAGCTCCTACTGAACCACCCATTCCGATGGTAATGGCAGAAGCACAGACTGACGACCAGATATTATGCCGCTTGATGCGGCTCTGCTTTCGAGAAATGGCATACAAGATCTTCGTGACTCCGTGACTGATATCATCACGCACAACTTTCCGAATAAAAAGACTGGTCAGCAGAATTCCGACAACCGGATAAACCAGATAGAGCCAGTTGGCACCCGTTGAATCAAAGTTCTCAGTCAGGAATTCCTTGATATATTCTACCAGAAACTTCAAGACATAAGCAGCCAGTGCCGTAAAGAGACCGACCAACAGACTCAGAACAAGAATGAACTGCTTATCGGTTATATGCTTTTCTCTCCAGCTGATAAACCGTTGAAGCAAATTAAACTTTTCATCCACTATTTTCATTATCTCATCTCCGTCACTTTATTCTCTGATCACTTTAACTTCACCTGTCCGGCCCAGTTTGATAATACTGGATGGTTTAGGATGGCCGGTTTCTTCCCTGCGGTAGTCTACAACGTAATCGACAGCCTGCTTAATTTCCTCACTGATTTCACTGAACACGGCAGGAGCCGGCTGTCCGCTGATATTGGCTGAGGTAGAAACGATTGCTTTCCGGAAACGGAAACATAATTGCTTGGAAAATTCTTCATTAGTGACACGTATTCCCACACTGCCGTCCTCCGCCAGCAGATTAGGAGCCAAATTACGGGCACCGTCATAGATTACCGTCAAAGGCTTTGTCGTCAGTTCTATCAGATCCCAGGCTACACTGGGAACATCCTGTACATAGAAGTCTACTTTTACCGGGCTATCCACCAAGACCAGCATCGCCTTGCTGTCTGAACGTTGCTTGATTTCGTACACGCGCTTCACCGCCTCTTCATTGGTAGCATCACAACCTATTCCCCAAACCGTATCGGTAGGATACAGGATTACACCACCTTTCTGCATGACTTCGCATGCTTTTTTAATTTCATCTTTCATCATAAGGCTTGTCCTAAAATTTGCAATCACGGGCAAAAATACATAAGATTTTCAGGATAGCCCAAGAAACTTTCATTAATTTTGCATAGAAGTTGCCTGTTTATGAACGAAAACCGTAAAATTATTCACATTGACATGGACGCTTTTTATGCCTCCGTAGAGCAACGCAACCACCCTGAACTGAAAGGAAAACCCATCGCCGTCGGACACGCCGAGAAACGGGGAGTGGTAGCAGCTGCCAGTTACGAAGCACGTAAATTCGGCGTCCGTTCTGCCATGCCTTCGCAACAGGCAATTAAAATTTGCCCGCAACTGATCTTCGTTGAAGGACACATGGAAACATACAAACAGGTGTCTGCACAGATTCATCAGATCTTCCACGACTATACGGATCTGATTGAACCCATCTCACTGGACGAAGCTTTTCTAGATGTAACGGAAAACAAGAAAGGTATCGAACTGGCAGTAGACATTGCCCGGGAGATCAAGCGCCGCATCCGGGAAGAACTCCATCTGATAGCATCTGCCGGTATTTCTTACAATAAGTTTCTGGCCAAGGTGGCTTCTGACTACCGAAAACCAGACGGTCTCTGCACCATTCATCCCAAACAGGCACAGGAATTTATCGACCGTCTGCCGATCGAACAGTTCTGGGGAGTAGGCCCCGTCACGGCTAAAAAAATGCACAGTCTGGGGATCTATAACGGAGCAACTCTCAGACAATGTTCACTGGACATGCTGACCCGCCAGTTTGGAAAAGCCGGAAAGTTATATTATGAGTTTGCCCGTGGAATCGATCACCGTCCAGTGGAAGCTGTACGAATCCGCAAGTCCATCGGGTGTGAGCACACACTGGAAAAAGATATCACATTACGTTCTTCTGTGATCATCGAACTATACCACGTGGCACGGGAACTGACAGAACGCCTGTCTGCCAAAGGTTTCCAGGGAAGCACCCTGACACTGAAAGTCAAGTTTCATGACTTTACACAAATCACCCGGAGCATCAGCGTACGCTATGCTTTAGACAAACTGGAAAACATTCTTCCGCTGGCCAAGCAGCTTCTGAAGGAAGTTGACTACGAACATCACCCGATCCGTCTGCTTGGACTGGCAGTCTCCAACCCCAGGGAAGAGAGTCAGAACGCGTCAGACCAACCGGAATGGATCCAGCTGGAACTGGAATTCAAGGACTGACATTCCCCTGAAAAATCAGAAGCCGGAAACATTCCTGATCTCAAGAATATTTCCGGCTCCCAATCCGTTATCAAACCTTACCGGGAAATCCGGCAGTTCTTATTTCTGCATCAATCTGCCAGTACAGAGAATTCTGCACCACCTGCATAATCAGCACCATTCTGAGAGTTCAATCCAGTGAAGCGGATGTAACGTGCCTTAACAGGCTGGTCAAGCATGACTTTCTGAGCTTTGTTTCCGCGTGCAAAAGTTCCTTTCGCTACCGGTTCGCCCCAGTTCTTGCCGTCCATGCTGACTTCCAGTTTGTAATCCTTGATCACAGCATTGGAACCGCCATCCTGACGAGGCATATACACAAATCCCTTGATGATCTTTACTTCTCCTGCATCAAAGTCTACCCAGTGAGGATACTGAGCAACCGTTACTGAGAACATTGTATGCCAGGTGGTATTGGGATCTCCGTCAACCAGATTGGCAGCATCTCCGTAACCGACTTCTTCGCTGGATGCATAAACCACTTCCAAAGGAATAGTCTCGATCTTGCTGTAAGAGAAAGAAACGCTTACGGCCTTGTTATCTTTATACCAGGCAGTCACCGTACCTCCGTCACGCAAATCAAACGGTTCTGTATAGGCTTGCTTTTTCTTGCTTCCGTTCAGTGAATACTCGATCTGAGCACCTGCTTTCGGAGAAGTAATTGTTACCAGTCCGTTACGTGAACGGGAAACAGACAAAGGCATTTCACCAGCCTCAGCAACCTTTGCAGTCTGTACATAATCACCATTCTTTACCGGACGAATAACAAAGCTCATTTCGTAGTTACCGGCTTTCACACGATCCTGTTCCAACGGTCCTCCCTGTCCACAGCTGTTACCGCCCAAACCGGTTACGGCTGCATCCAGATGCAAATGGGTACCGGTTGACTTCGGCAGCTGGTAAGGATGCGGAGCAAGTGTCATTTCGAGTGCAGACCACGGCAATGCTGATACAGACAACGGATGATTCATCACAAATTCCACACCATTGCCTTCTTTATCAGTCAGAGCACACCAGCGTACTTCTTCACGGTTACCCATACTCTGAGGTTTCGGGAAGTCTACAAACAGGTCTTTAACCGTGCTTGTATGCTGCTCAATAAAGGCACCTGTCTTACGGTCATTGTAGTTGTTTTGAGGTCCACGTCCATAGTAAGTATACTGCTGAAGCGCCTCCGGCAACTGCATGGCATAGCCGATACGGGGCAATACCAATGAAGAGTTATTGGATGTGATACCTGACTGAAGTTCAATAGAACCGTCTGCATAAATAGTCCAGATCTGGTTAGTCGTAAACTTGAAGTCATCCGGTCCGAATGGCTTACTTGTATCTTCCTTCACTGAATATCTACCGGAAGTTCCGCCAAGCAAAGCCGCTGTATTCGGAGCCTGAGACTCAACCGTATACATCAGCTGAATGGTATTGCTCTTTCCCTTGTTTCCTTCAAGCACCTTCAAGGCTACCACTTTGTGTTTCAGATTATGCAATCCATTCTGATACCAGGGCTGATACATCCAGTTATCGTTATCTGTCGGAGCACGCAATGCATCCAGTTTCGGGCCTTCACCTTCACGAAGCATCTGCTTGCCGTTGTATACCAGGCTGTGCAAAGTACCTTGTTTATTATCAAATACTGCCACGAATCCATTGCCTTCCACACGGGTAAAATCTCCTTCTTCCGTCATTTTCGGTTTAGCCATCGAAGCTGTTACTTCCTTCAATGAAGGATTTACTCCTGCAGCTTTCACCGGAAGCTGTTCTTCCATCTGTACAAAGCCTTTCTTAGCCCAAGGTTCATCCTGAGCCAGCAGGAACTGTACTTTTACGAAATATTCACTTTGAGGATCCAGAGATGCGAAATCATAAGGAATAGCATAGCGGACACTTTCACGAGGACCTACGATATTACGAGGACCACGGAAAGCCGTACTTTCCTGTACTTTCTGGCCATCTTTATAGAGCGACCATACCATCTGATAACCACTCAACGGAGTGAAGTAAGCCTTATTGAATACTTCAATTTCACCTTTTGTCATGTCAACAGCCTTGACACCTACATTCTGGTAGACTTTCTTTACTTCGTAGTACTGCGGTTTCGGACGATGACCCGGGAAAAGGATTCCGTTCATACAGAACATACCGCTGTTGGGTTTATCACCGAAGTCACCACCATAAGCCAGATAACGGTCACCGGTCTTCGGATCATAAGTATACAAGGCCTGATCCACCCAGTCCCAGATAGCAGCACCGCAGAAGAAATTTGTTGATTCAATAGCCTGCCAGTAATCAATCAGGTTACCTACTGCATTACCCATTGAGTGAGCATATTCTGAGATATGGAACGGATACTTGATATCATACTTACCTTTTACAGCCTCGCGTACCCAGGGAATTGACGGATACTGGTTGGAACCCATGTCTACAATGTCATTGTTGCGCTCATACTGTACAGGACGGGAAGCATCAAAACGATGCAGGGCATCATAAGCCTTCACAAAGTTCACACCCGGTCCGGCCTCATTACCCAGCGACCAGATAACGATAGAAGGAGCATTGACATGTTCGTGAGCCAGTTCCATTACACGTGCCACATGAGCTGCTTCGAATTCAGGAACATGAGACAAAGATTCTTCACCGTAATAATATTCATGGCTTTCGATATTGGCTTCATCTTCCAGATAAATACCATACTTATCACACAGATAATACCAGATATTCTGACAAGAATAGTGTGAGTTACGGACATGGTTGATGTTACCACGCTTCATCAGCATGATTTCTTCTTCCATTTGTTTGGCTGTAATGGTATTACCTGTTTCCGGAGAAATTTCCTGACGGTTCACACCTTTCAGTTTCACCGGCTTGCCATTGATATAATAATAACGTCCGGCCAGTCCGAATTCATCAGCAGATGCCGGAGTATCTTTAATTTCCACTTTACGGAAACCGAAGCTGGTAGATACCGTCTCTACGACACGACCTTTCTTATCTTTCAGCTGACCAACCAGTGTATAACGATAAGGAGTTTCTGCAGACCACTTGTTCGGAGCCTTTACTTCCAGTGTAGTTACCGCTGAAGTACTTTCACCTTTCTTCAGTTCCAGAACCGGAGCTGAAGCATTTACTCCTGACACAGAAGTATTTTCATCTGAATACAGCTTATTGGCATACAAGGTATAAGACATGGTATATCCTTTTGCTGTTTTCTTGTCCAGATTACGGATATCAGCAGTAATGGTAGCCGATCCGTTTTCATAGTTTGCATCCAGATCAGGAATTACACGCAAGTCACGTACCTGTACTTTTGAAGTAGAGGTCAAGGAAACAGAACGGAAAATACCCGGCAAACGGAACATATCCTGTGCTTCCAGGAATGAACCGTCGGAATTACGGTAAACTTCGACAGCTACAACGTTCCCGCCTTCCTTATTTAAATAAGGTGTCACATCAAAAGAAGCCGTATTACGTGAGTTCTTGGAAAAACCTACGTAATGTCCGTTCACCCACAAATAGAAGAAAGAAGATACACCATCAAAGTTGATATATACTTCACGTCCTTCCCATCCGGCAGGAACAGTAAAAGTGCGACGGTAAGAACCTACTTCATTCCGATGCTTGTAAGTAACCCAATCCTTGGGAGGAGTACGCATCACACCACCTTTCCAGTCGCCTACTTCCACCTTATGCTGGAAAATAACCGGCTGATTGGCATAAATGGGAACACCATATTTCAGGGAACCGTCTTTCTGAATACCTGCAACATTCCACTGCATCGGAACCGTAACATCATCCCATGCAGATACATCATAAGCCGGCTGATAAAAATCGGCCGGACGTTCTTCCGGATTTCCAACCCAATTAAACTTCCAGGTACCATCCAATGACATCCAATAAGGACTGTGCTGAGGAAGCACCTTACGTGCTTCATCTACATTGGAAAAAGCAAAGAACCAGGCACGAGGCTGTTCTTTGTTCAATGCCAACTCTTGAGGCGACTCCCATTCTTTCCCCGTTGGAGCCGCAACATCGCCATAGGAAAATCCTGCCAGCGATGTGGTTGTCTGTGCATAACCGGCTACTGCTCCAAGGAGACAAGCCGTCAGACTGATTTTTCGAATCATGGTTTAGAATTTAGAGATTTATAGATATTTATCAGATATTACTTATGTGTCTCTACGATTTGTGTAGGAGCCAGTTCGGCATTTCGCTTTTCTGTCTGAGCTACAACATTGCGTGCCAGTTCGATGAAAGCCTGTCCCGTTACAGAATTTTCATCCAGTGCAGCCGGAGTACCCTTGTCACCATTTTCACAGATACTCTGTACGATAGGGATCTGTCCTAACAGAGGAACATTCAGTTCTCCAGCCAGACGTTTGGTTCCTTCCTTGCCAAACAGATAATAACGGTTATTCGGAAGTTCAGCCGGAGTAAACCAAGCCATATTCTCCACCAATCCCAATATAGGCACATTCACTTTATCATTGGTATACATGTTAATCCCCTTGCGTGCATCAGCCAAGGCAACTTCCTGCGGAGTGCTGACAATCACAGCTCCGGTGATTGCCAAAGTCTGAAGCAAAGTCAAATGGATATCACTGGTACCCGGAGGAGTATCCAACACGAAATAATCCAGATCTCCCCAGTTGGCATCTCCAACAAGTTGCTTCAGCGCATTGCTGGCCATACCCCCACGCCATAAAGTTGCCTGATCCGGATCTACAAAAAAGCCGATAGACAACAGCTTGATACCGTATTTTTCAACCGGAATGATCAGATCACGTCCGTCAATGGTTTCTGCATAAGGACGTGCATCTTCCACCTGAAACATCTTAGGAACGGAAGGGCCGAAAATATCAGCATCCAGCAGTCCAACCTTATATCCCAGTTTTGCCAGCGCTACAGCCAGGTTCGCAGCTACCGTAGACTTGCCGACACCTCCTTTACCAGATGAAACAGCAATTACGTTTTTTACCTGCGGAAGCATCTTGCCCGGTTCAGGACGTGCAGCCTGCTTGCTTTCAGTAGCAATCGTTACTTCCACCTCTTTTGAAACATACGTATGAATAGCAGTTTCTGCTGCTCTGACAACCGATTTCATAAAAGGATCAGTCGGTTTCTCAAAGATCAGTGAAAAGCTGACCTTCATACCATCAATACGAAGATTGTCAGCCACCATCTCAGCTTCCACAATATTCTTTCCGTTACCCGGATAACGCACGGTAGCCAATGCGTCAAGAATCAATTTAGGATAAAGAGTCATATCTGTTTTTATTTACTTGTTTTCAATCCACTCCGTTTGCTCCGGTTGTAACTGCGGTAATCATCCAGTTCGATTTCCACATCGGGTTCCTGCAATTCACCTTCCTGCGGCAAGTGGAATTTGATATACTTGATATTCAGTCCACGGTCCAGCCATTGCTGTTCATAATAAGTACGGATGCTCAGAATGTCATCATCCATTCCTGAGTGATACAGATCATCCGTCATAAAATCAACCGGCAAATGGTTGGTCTCAATCATATACTTTGTATAAGTAAACATGAAATTACTGTCAGTCTTCAGATGAACAAGTCCGTCGGGAATCAAGAATTTCCGATAGCGATTCATAAAATAAGTAGAAGTCAGACGCTTCGTTGCCTTCTTCATTTGAGGATCAGAGAAAGTCAGCCAGATTTCACTCACCTCACCCGGTGCAAAGAAACGACCTATGATTTCAATATTGGTACGCAAAAAGGCAGCATTTTTCAATCCTTCCCGCAAAGCTTCCGTTGCACCAGTCCACATTCTCGCTCCTTTGATATCAACCCCGATAAAATTCTTTTCCGGATAACGGCGGGCTAATCCTACGGTATATTCACCTCTGCCACAGCCCAGCTCCAGAACAATCGGATGATCATTTTTAAAAAAATCACGATTCCAGTGTCCTTTCATTTCAAAAGGAACTTCGTCAGCCACTGAATACGGATATTCAAACACATGCGGATATTCCGCCATATCTGCAAACTTTGCTAATTTACCTTTTCCCATGTTTACTTAATTTGCGGCAAAGGTAAAGAATATCCTTTTACAAGAAAAGTATGTATCCGCTTTTCTCTGAAAATAATAGAAAAGAAGACGCTTTCAGAATATGAACAATCCTATTCCAAAGCGTCCTCTCACATCAACAAACAGTTAGCTTCAAAAAAATCTTGCTATGCTATTGTTTCAATAGCCATTCTTTGAAAGTCATAAAGTTTTTCGACATTGGAACAGACTGTTTGGTTCCGTTCATGAAAGCTTTAAGCTTTTCCGGAATATTTATATCTGTACCGATGATATCCTCTACCGTATGTAAGAATTTAGCCGGATGAGCTGTCTCCAGGAAAACACCAACTTCTCCTGGCTGTAGATTTTCAGACAAGGCCCGATAGCCACAGGCTCCATGCGGATCCAGCAAATAGCCAGTCTCATCATAAGTCAGCTGGACTGTTTCCCTGATCTGGTCATCTGTATAAGTTTCACCACTGATCTCAGAAGCAATTGCATCATGGCTTCCTTCATACAAATCCAGAATTCGGGCAAAGCTGCTGGGATCGCCAACGTCCATGGCATTAGCAATGGTCTGCACGGAAGGTTTCGGAGCATACTGACCGGTTTTCAGATATTGATAAAAAATGTCATTCCGGTTATTGGCTGCAATAAACCGCTTCACCGGCAACCCCATCCGTTTGGCAAAAAGTCCGGCTGTAATATTACCGAAGTTTCCACTAGGCACACAGACAACAAGCTCCTTTTCCCTGCCCAGTTTCTTCATTTGAGCATAGGCGTAGAAATAATAAAAAGCCTGAGGCAAAAAACGAGCAACATTAATTGAATTTGCGGAAGTCAGCTGCATCCGTTCATTCAATTCCTGATCCATAAATGCACTTTTGACCAAAGCCTGACAGTCATCGAAAGTTCCATCCACCTCTACTGCCGTAATGTTGCGTCCCAGGGTCGTAAACTGTTTCTCCTGTATCTCACTAACTTTACCTTTCGGATAAAGCACATACACATGAATACCTTCCACTCCCAGAAATCCATTGGCTACCGCACTACCTGTATCTCCAGATGTTGCAACCAGCACATTCACCTGACGCTTGCCTTCTTTTCGTATGAAATAACCCAGCAGACGGGCCATAAAACGTCCGCCTACATCCTTGAATGCCAAAGTAGGCCCATGAAAGAGTTCCAAAGAATAAATATTTTCTCTCACACGAACCACCGGAACATCAAAACTCAATGTATCATAGACAATCTGCTTCAAAGTTTCAGCCGGAACATCTTCTCCAAAGAATGCATCTGCAACCTGAGAAGCTATTTCCTGAAAAGACAACTGATCTATCTGTTCATAAAAGGATGCAGGCAAAATACGAATGTTGTGAGGCATATATAGACCGCGGTCTGCAGCCAGTCCTTTTACAACGGCTTCTTCCAAAGTTGCATCTGAAGCCTTTCGGTTAGTGCTGTAATATTTCATAGGTATCTATTTTACGTTTGACAGGTTAATTTATAAATCTCCTAAAAACAGGTTCATGAACTCATCCTTCTCCAAATGGCCACAACAACCATTTTGGCAAGCTATTTCACTATATTCAGTAACACCATCAGGCTGAATACCTTTATGCCAAATCAGAAATGGAACAGGTTCTGCCGTATGAGTACGATGAGCACAGGGAGTCGGATGATCCGGCAGTACTGCGATAGCCACAGGTTCCTCCCAGTCTTTTACTGTTTCATAAATCGGCCCGACGACACGCCGGTCCAGATTTTCTATTGTCTGTAACTTTAAAGGAATATCTCCTTCATGACCGGCCTCATCACTGGCCTCAATATGCAAATACACAAAATCATCCGTACGCAATGCTTCCAGAGCAGCCTGAGCCTTCCCTTCGTAATTAGTAGTATAAAGTCCGGTTGCTCCTTCTATATCAATACAGCGCAAGCCTGCATAATGCCCTATCCCCCGGATCAAATCAACAGCTGTAATTACAGCCCCCTTGCGAATAGAAGGATATTTTTGTGAAAGCGGAGTCATCCGGGGACGATATCCCGGGCTCCAAGGCCAGATGCTGTTAGCCGGATCTTTTCCTTCTGCCTTTCTTTGCAGATTCAACGGATGATCGGCCAGCAACTCCTGCGATTTTAAAATCAATGTATTCAACAGATGAGCAGTTTCCTGAGCCTGCGGGCATTCTGCCTGAATCAGATTAGGGCGGAAAGGTTGCAGAGGTATATCATGGGGAGGCACACAGGCTAACCGCTTATCCCCTCCTTTCACAACCAACAAATGCCGATACTGTACTCCTGTATAAAAATGAATATTATCGGTTCCCAGCTTATCTTCCAGATAACGGATCAGCACATCTGCTTCTTCCGTTGTAATATGTCCTGCAGAATGATTTTTCAGAATATCCCCTTCTACACAAACCAAATTACAACGCATCGCCATATCACCGGGCTGCAGCTCCACTCCGATACTGGCGGCTTCAAGTACTCCACGTCCTTCATATACTGTCGGCAAATCATAGCCCATTACCGACATATTGGCGACTTCGCTTCCCGGATGAAATCCATCAGCTACCGTTTTCAACATACCAGTTTGCCCCATAGCAGCCAACATATCCATATAGGGAGTATATGCATACTGCAACAATGTTTTTCCATTCAGTGAAGGGACGGGCCAATCGGCCATACCATCACCTAAAATAATGATATGCTTCATAATTACGGTATTTTTATCAGGTTAGTACCTTAAATATTAGCTATGCTCATAATATCCGCAAATACACCGGCCGCTGTCACTCCCGCTCCAGCTCCGTATCCCTGTATCAGCATCGGATATTCCTTATAGCGTTCTGTTGTCAGCAAAATAATATTATTGCTTCCTTCCAGATTGTAGAAAGGATGATGACGATCTACCTCTTCCAAAGCTACAACACCTTTTCCATTTTCCAACCGGGCAACAAAACGCCAGCGTTTTCCTTCTGCATCCAACCGTTTGCGCTGAGCCTCAAAATCTGCATCCAAAGAAGATACATTCTTCCAGAAATCATCCAAAGAACCATTAAACAAATCATCCGGAATAAAAAGGTGCTTCTCTACATCTTCCTGTTCCAATCGATATCCGGCCTCACGAGCTAATATCACTAACTTCCGGATCACATCTTTGCCACTCAAATCAATTCGTGGATCCGGTTCAGAATATCCCTCTTCTTTTGCCCGACGAATGGTTTCACTCAAAGGCACCTTTTCACTGATCGTATTGAATATATAATTCAAGGTGCCGCTCACCACAGCCTCAATCTTCAGAATCTTGTCACCACTGTTGATCAAATCATTAATGGTATTGATAATAGGTAATCCGGCTCCTACATTGGTTTCGAAAAGGAATTTTACTCCACGCTGGCGGGCTATATGTTTCAATTCAGCATAGATATCATACTCCGATGAAGCGGCAATCTTATTTGCTGCCACCACGGAAATATTATGCTTCAGAAAGTCTTTATAAAGACCCGCAATGTCTGCACTGGCCGTACAATCAACAAAAACGGAATTAAATATATTCATGCCGATGATTTCATCATGCAATACTTGAGGAGAAGAGGGTATTCCTTTTTCTTCAAGTTCTTGCCGATAATTGCACAGATCTATTCCATCTCGGGTAAAATAAGCCCGGTGTCCATTGGCTATACCCACTACATGTAATTTCAGACCTCGCTCACGTTTCAATTTCTCCTGCTGGCTATGAATCTGTTCAATCAAACTTCCTCCTACAGTTCCGATACCACAGATAAAAAGATTCAATACCTGATATTCGGAAAGGAAGAATGAATCATGAATTACATTCAAGGTCTTGCGCAAAGAATCTCCGGCTACCACAAAAGATATATTGGTTTCAGACGCTCCTTGTGCACAAGCAATCACATTGATACCATTGCGTCCCAAAGTACCGAACAGTTTTCCGGCTATACCCGGAGTATGTTTCATATTCTCACCTACAATAGCCACAGTAGCCAGTCCGCCTTCGGCCATCATCGGGCAAATCTCTCCCATTTCGATTTCCTTCGCAAATTCTTCATTCAGAACATTGCATGCCAAAGCAGCATCTTCATTACGGACACCGATAGAAGTCGAGTTTTCAGAAGAAGCCTGAGACACCAGGAATACACTGATTCCATTCTCTGCCAAAGTCTTGAAGATACGATGGTTTACTCCGATCACTCCCACCATACCTAATCCGGTCATCGTAATCAGACATGTATCATTGATGGAAGAAATACCCTTGATCGGCTTGGAAAAATGATTTGCCTCTTGCTTGATAATCGTACCCGGTGCATCTGGATTAAATGTATTTTTTACCAGAATCGGAATATTCTTATGACAAACCGGATAGATCGTAGGAGGATAAACCACTTTTGCACCGAAGTTACAAAGCTCCATAGCTTCAACATAGCTTAATTCGGTAATGGGATAAGCCGTACTGATCACTTTCGGATCAGCAGTCATAAATCCGTCAACATCTGTCCAGATTTCCAGTCTGTCAGCATCCAGAGAGGCTGCTATAATGGAAGCTGTATAATCAGAACCTCCACGCCCCAGATTCGTCACTTCACCCGTCTGCTTATCCGTTGAAATAAATCCCGGAACAATTGATATGGAAGGAGCATCTTTAAAAGCTTCTCTAACCAGATGAGAAGTCAGTTCTGAATCTAATATATGGCGATTATGCTTCTTTTCCGTCTTTATGAATGTACGTGAATCAAACCAGACAGCATCTTTTATCAGAACCGTTACAATACTGGATGATAAACGTTCTCCATAGCTGACAATAGTAGCAGAAGTTTTCGGAGAAAGGTCATGAATCAGATAAATACCTTGAAAAATATCTTTTAATTCACTCAGCAAACCATTAACCTGATCCAGCAAGACTTCACGCTCTTTTCCTGCCGGAATCACAGTATATACCATTTCGATATGGCGGTTCACAATTTCTTTCATGCCCTTTTCATAAGAAGAATCGCCAGCTGCGGCCAGACGTGAAGTTGCTATCAACTTATCAGTAATGCCACCTAATGCTGAAACTACAACAATAACCTGATCGTCTACTGCTTCTACGATCTTCTTAACACTCAACATACTATTTACGGATCCAACGGATGTACCGCCAAACTTCAATACTTTCATGGGTAATGAATAAAATGTTATTCCGTTCTTCCTTTCTCCCGGAAAACTTTTACGGAATAATGTTGTTATACAAAATAAAACTATTGGAAAAAAAGATTGCCCGTTATTTACAGGCGTGTATCACGTAGAAACACTTATATACATTCTCTAACCCCGAAGGGTCATCCCCCAGGTACCTGCGGACATCAGCATTGTATGCCCTGCACCCGCCATTGTCATCATATAGAGATTGTATAAAGTCATTGTTAAAAGTTCTTATGGCAGCAAATGTAATAACATTTTTCTACAAATCATCATTTTTATAAAGAAAAAACATACTTTTTTTTATTTCACTCCATATTGAGGAAAGCAAATCCAAACCTTCACCTTGCGAAAGTATTATACAAACCCTGCAAAAACGATCTCTGATTCTGCCCGTTCTTTTAACTTCTTTAACTCGGTCCCCAACCTACATTATCCTGTCCATTGTATTTTTGCATAATAAACCCTAGATACATTATGGCAAAGGAAAAAACAGTTTATGTCTGCACCAATTGTGGACAGGAATCTCCCAAATGGGCTGGAAAATGTCCGTCATGCGGACAATGGAATACATTTGTAGAAGAAGTTGTACGCAAAGAAGCTCCTGTTGCAAAACACGTAGCACACGGAATTGAATCCATACGATCCAAACCTCAACTATTGCATGAAATCACCGCAGGAGAAGAACAACGTATTGACATGGGAGATGAAGAACTGAACCGTGTATTGGGTGGAGGTTTGGTAGAAGGATCTCTAACCCTAATCGGTGGAGAACCTGGCATTGGAAAATCAACCCTTATTCTACAAACTGTTTTACGCCTTTCCCAGAAAAAAGTACTTTACATTTCCGGAGAAGAAAGCGCACGTCAGCTCAAACTCCGTGCAGACCGTATTCCTCATCCGGCAAACTCAGACTTATTGATTGCCTGTGAAACGTCTTTGGAACAGATTTTCACCAATATCAAAAATACGGCTCCTGATCTGGTCATTATCGACTCCATACAAACAATTTCGACAGAAACCATAGATTCTTCTCCCGGAAGTATCGTGCAGGTTCGCGAATGTTCAGCGTCTATTTTAAAGTTTGCGAAAGAAACCGGAACGCCTGTTATCCTGATCGGACACATCAATAAAGAAGGAAGTATAGCGGGCCCTAAAGTTCTGGAGCACATTGTCGACACAGTACTCCAATTTGAAGGTGACCAACACTATATGTACCGTATCCTCCGCAGCATCAAAAACCGTTTTGGAAGTACAGCCGAACTAGGCATTTATGAGATGCGTCAAGATGGTCTCCGTCAGGTAAACAATCCTTCGGAACTATTACTGACCCAAGATCATGAAGGTATGAGTGGAGTCGCAATCGCCTGTGCAGTTGAAGGCATACGTCCTTTCCTCATAGAAGTACAGGCTCTGGTCAGTACTGCAGCCTATGGGATGCCTCAGCGTTCAGCAACAGGATTCGACCTGAGGCGTATGAATATGTTATTAGCTGTTCTGGAAAAAAGAGTAGGATTCAAGTTGGCACAGAAAGACGTATTTCTGAACATCGCAGGCGGACTGAAAGTAAATGATCCGGCCATAGACCTTGCCGTCATCAGCGCCATTCTTTCCAGCAATATGGATACAGAAATTGAAGCTGGTGTATGTATGGCAGGCGAAGTAGGACTAAGTGGAGAAATCCGTCCTGTTAATCGCATTGAACAACGCATCAGTGAAGCTGAGAAACTTGGATTCACCCGAATGCTGATTCCGAAACATAACTTACAAGGACTGGACAGAAAAAAAATAAAAATAGAACTTATTCCTGTAAGGAAAGTAGAAGAAGCCTTCCGGCAGTTATTCGGATGAACAAAATTCCCCCACTTAAAAATACACCAAAGCGGCACAGACTACATGGAATATTAGATCCATCGCCTGTACCGCTTTTTTGATCTGTTTCCATCAGTTCTTATACTCCACAGATCATTGACAAATGTTTTATTTTGTGTCCGGCATCATTACCAGTACCCGGTAATTATTCTGTTTCATCACTTTATTTACATAATTGGAAACTTCTTCAGGAGTGATAGACTGTATGGTCTGTTCAGACTTCACACAGATTTCAGAAGGCAGAAGCTCGTTGCCAGCCATCATCAAGCACCAGTAGCTGTTGGTATGTTCGTCTTCAGTGATTTGCTTCACCATAAACTCCTTCACTTTGTCAAGTTCCTCCACAGGAGTTTCCTTTGCCAGCTTCTCAAACTCGCTACGGATGATTTCAAGCGCACGGTCTTTCTTTTCAGGCTTAACCTGGAATATAGTCTGATATGTAACAGACATTTCTGAGAGTCTGTCCTGAGAGCCTTGTGTATATATGCTATATACCGCTCCTTCCTTTTCGCGTACTTCACTGAGCAGACGAGTAGAAATAAGCTGTGCCGACATAGATGCAAGCAATCTGTTTTTGAAAGAATAAGGCATCTTACCACTCACAATCACAGCAGCACTGCCCTGTGGTACTTCCATCTTCATGGCAAATTCCTGTTCTTCATTTCCAGACTTAATTTCCACTGCGCTGTTGAGTTTCACTTCCGACTTCTTATCTTTTGCAGAAGGAAGAGAAGCAATATACTGTTCAGTCAAAACTTTCAATTCTGCTTCATCAAAATTTCCACTAAACACAAAGGTAAAGTCTGCCGCATTGATAAGCTGTTCCCGAATGATACCAAGAATGTTCTTCCGACTGGCCTTTTCAATATCATCAACACTAAACACCCGCTTGATTGGAGAAACGAACAAAAATTCCTGTAACTTCTTCTGGAAAACAAAAGCCGGGTTCTGTCCTTGGTTTTCAATTAATCCTTTATACAGATTCTGCATAGAAACAAACTCATCCTCGGAAACATTCAGTCCAGTGAAAGTCATGTATAGCATTTCCATATAAGTTTTCAAGTCCTTGGGAGTTGTATTTCCCGAAAGGCTGCGCATGTAATCATCCAAAGAGATCTTCAAAGAAACTTGCTTACCAGCCAGCAGTTTATTCAAATCCGAGTTAGTAAAGTTACCCAAACCATGTTGTTCCAATACAACCGGCATAAAAAGCAGATCAGCAACCTGAACATTACCACAAGCAGACATACCGCCTTTGGCAACCGCCATCATACTTATCTCATCCGACTTAAAATCTGTTTTCTTCAATATCACTTTGGCACCGTTTGAAAGAATCCATTCCTTGGCACCAAAATCAGAAAGCATGTTTTCCTTCACAACCTTTCCGGCTGTCGACAATTCGCTTACCAAAGGCTCGTCCTTCACATTGTCTACGTAAGGAGCAATGTTTTCAGCTTCCACCTGAGAAAGCAATGCAAGTATATCTTCATCCTTAGGGCAGGACTCACCTTCGCGTGCAGGCATCATACCGAGAACAACCAAATTCTTATCCGAAACAATCTGCGAGAACACCTGATTTACAGCTTCCACAGGTATCTGGTTTACAATCATGCTCATCATCTGATATTCCGTTTCTATACCCGGTATAGGTTTCTTGTCGATGAAGTTGCGTACATACGATTCTGCAAGAGTCTTGTTTTCCTGCTGATTACGGTTGTTATATGCCTTTTCAAGCTGAGAAAGATACTCTGTACGACAACGCGCATATTCAGTGACCGTAAATCCTCCCCTCTTGGCACGGAGAGCCTCACGATAGACAGCCTTCAGTCCTTCGTTGAAGCTGTTACCCTTAGGAACCATAGCCATCTGGAAAGCCTGTTTAGTCTTTGCCATAATGAACTCACCGTAAAATGCAGAAGCTACAGCAAACGGAGCATCTGCCTTCTGTCCCAGTTCGTTCAGTCTTATCTGAAGCATCATCTGGGCCATATCAAGCAGATAAGAGGTTGTAACATCAGCCATTGTACCCTTCAATGAATCAGGCAGGGCATCATACTTGAACATAATCTGAGCCACATATTTATCCTGCTCCTTATCCGAACCGAAAGCGACAATAGGCTTTTCATTGTCGGCTACAGGGAAGTAAACCCTTTCTGCCGGATTTACAGGCTTCTCAATCTTTGAGAATAATTCCTTGATCTTGCCTTCTATGCGGTCCACATCAATGTCACCCACCACTACTATACCCTGCAGGTCAGGACGGTACCACTTTTCATAATAGTCCCGAAGAGCCTGATGCGGGAAATTGTCCACCACTTCCATGGTTCCTATAGGAAGACGGTGTCCGTATCTGCTGTCAGGATATATCTCCGGAAGCAGTTTCTCCATTATTCTCATATTCGGTGGCAGCTGGCTTCTCCATTCCTCATGTATAACGGAGCGTTCCTCGTCTATCTCCTTACCTTCAAGCAAAAGGCCGTCAGCCCAGTCGGACAGAATCATAAGACATGAATCCTGTACCCCGATACGCTCTGTAGGTACACTGGAGATACGATATACAGTTTCATCAATGCTGGTATAGGCATTCAGATTATAACCGAACTTCACACCTACAGACTCCAGCCATTTTATCATAAAGCTGTCCGGGAAGTTCCTTGTTCCGTTGAAACACATGTGTTCAAGGAAATGCGCCAATCCGCGCTGGTTATCCTCTTCAAGGATACTGCCCACCTTCTGGGCGATATAGAAGTCTACCTGGTTCTTCGGATATTCATTATGACGGATATAGTATGTAAGTCCGTTATCCAGTTTACCTATTCTCACTTCCTTGTCCACCGGTACCGGAGGCATCTGCTGTGCACTTACAGCAATCGGCATGCAGGTAAAACCTGCGATAGCTACAAAAGCCAGTTTAATCATTCTTCTCATAATTGAAATATTTTATGTTATTTCGTTATTCTTATGCTGCAAAGGAGTTGCAAATCAACTCGCAACTCACTGATTATTATTATATTATTATATATCGTTTTCGCATTTGCAGTTTTCTTGCAGTTTTTCGCTATTTTCCTGCTCGCTCTTCACCTTTGACTTGACCCGGTCGGCATCCCAGCCGTCAGCGAAAAATGAGCCTTTCCCGGTAAGCAGCCACACCGGGGACACCATGTAGTCGTTGGCAAGATATTCCAGCCACGCCACCTGAAATATGTCCCGTCCCGGCTCTTTCTCCAGTGAGTACATATTTCTGCGGTTTATCCCGTACCGTGTGGCGAAAGTCTGCTTGCCACGGATAACCTTATTTTCAATCAAAACCTGCAACGCCTCGAAGAAGCGTTTGATGATTACCTGGCTTTGTCCTGTCTGCATAGTTCCTCCTGCCTTTTATAAGCCGCAGAGAAGCGGTCGTTGGTTTCCTTGTTTCTTTTTTCAAGCAGCGTGTTCCATTTGTTCACGGTCTGCAAATCAAATTGGCAATCGCCCTCCGTAACCTCCCGGAGTTCATCGGGGGTCATTACGGGCATGTACTTCTCAATCTCCAGCAGCCGGGCGAGGCGTTTCCGCACTTCATCAGCCGCAGAAGTTATCATTGCGCCCTCTCCAAGCAGTAGCCACCGGGCGTTAAGTTCCGGGAACTTTTCAAGCAGGGAAACTATCGGGCGTATGCCGATGCCGCTCTCCCCTTTTGTCAGCCTGTTGAGGTACTGGGGCGACCAACCCATAATCTCGGCAAATTCCGCTTGTTTGCCGGAGGTCTTGTATTGTATGATGTCAAGTAACCGCTCGTGTATCATTCCAACTCTCTTCTTGTTATCATCTTCCCGTCCTCATTTTTTAGAAAGGCTTTTCCGATAGTTTCAATTTTTATTGTTTCTCGAACCATGCCGCCATACGAATTAGCACCGCCAACATCTAACGTCCAATAGACCTTTGTACCGTCAATCTCGTATTTTTCGCTATATACTTTGACGGAATTTGGGTCTTTGGCGGTCTTTTTAAGATAGAGCATATAAATATTTCTTCCCTCTCTTACAGCTGAATTTTCGCAACTCATTAGAGCCAGCGAACAAAATAATACAAGTACGATTTTTTTCATTTTCCGAAATTCTCAATGATTGATAAAAGGCGGTCGATTTGCTCTTGGCTCTTGCTCAACTGCTCAGACTGCCTTTTGATGATTTCCAAATAGTCTTTCTCAGTTTTGTTTACGGTTACGGAGTGTCCTTGTATATTATCACCACTTTGGTTGTTTTGAACAATACCATTATTGGTAATGTTTCCCTCCCCGGTCAAGAGCCAATTTACAGATAAGCCAAACAACTCATTCCATTTCTGCGCCTGCTTCTTTCCAAAAGCCTTTTTGTCATTCAGTAAGGCATTTACATACGATTGCGACACCCCAAGTTGAGCGGCAATTTCCTCTTGTGTTATGCCCTTTTCTTTGAAAAAAGCACTCAATTTTTCACCTATTTTCTCCATAATCTATAATTTGTTGATTTTCAACACTTTACGGAGCGGCAGAAAAATTTATCACTTTTATAACCAAAAAAGTTGAACAAAAATTTTGTTTATAACTAAAAAGGTTATATTTTTGCATCAAGTTTCTAAACCGCTTTATAAAACGGTTTCAAAAATACAAATAAAAAACGAAGTAAACTAAAAAGTTGAGCAGAAAATATGATTGTAGCAACATTTTGGAAATCGGACTTTGCAGGAGACAACCTCGAACAGCTTTATGAAATACTAAAACAATACGCTGTAAAAGGGGTCGGATGCTGGTTTACGGATAGGACGAACTTCATACAGGCTTGCTTGCCTGATGAAGATAGTTACGAGTGGATAATGGAACACGTTGCCAACTATGGCGACCCCTCTCTGAATAAATAACTTAAAAAGTAGATAGATATGATTGATGTAAGAACACCCATTGAAAAGGCAAGGGACGAGCGGAACAAACGTATCTGCAATAGTTTCTTGAAGCTATCCAATGAAATGCCGGATTGCAGACCGCATCGCATCTTCGGACTGATAGCGGAAAGTGTGGGGATGACTATTCCCGGAGTGAAAAAGATTATCATTGATAACGGTCTGTATCAATGTAAGAGCAAGTAAACCAATTAGATTATTCATTATGGATATATTTGATAAAATCGGCAGTTGGTTTCAGGTGATTGCATCCGGGTATTTCGTCCTGTTTACCCTATTCCAGCTTATTAGAACATTGGTTAAACATTCGGACACATTCTACTTCCTCTGTTTTGCAGCAATGCTATTCCTCTCTTGGAGGTTGTTCCGCTTGTCATTGGTAGAACTGAAAGAACTAAAGAAAGGAGGCAAGAAATGATTACATCCATTGAGCCAAAAGTGAGCGACACAGGCAGGTACTCCGTTACTGAAACCTGTAATGTGCTGGGTATTCATCGCAACTCTCTCCGTAAGTACACGGAACAGGGGCTAATCAAATGCGGCTTCCGAAAATTGACTGCACGAAAGTTCTACGCTGGTCGTGAGATACTGAAATTTTGGAGGTCGCAACTATAAGAAACAACAAACAGCCGCAAGGCATAAAATTTTAGAGATATGAGCGAAATTATCGAAATCAAGCAAGCGGAAGTCTTGCAGGCTATCAATCGCAGCGAGATTGATATGCAGGTATCAACGGCAAAGCAGTACCCTCGCAACCTGCCGGAAGTTCTTAACAAGATTGCGACCTACGCAACTATGGACACTGAAACAGCCTCCGACTGTTTCTATGTGCTTCGCAGAGGCGGTCAGAACGGAAGCAATACCATTGAGGGGTTGTCCGTCCGTATGGCTGAAATCATTGCTGGGGCGTGGGGAAACCTCCGTGTTCAGACACGCATCATCGGCAATGACGGCAAGACGGTAACAGCGCAGGGCATCTGCCACGACCTCGAAACCAACGTAGCCGTGAGCGTTGAGGTCAAGCGCAGAATTACCGACAAGTACGGCAAAACTTTTTCGGAGGATATGCAGGTGGTTACGGGTAATGCTGCCAGTGCGATTGCTTTCCGTAATGCCGTCTTGAAAATCGTGCCTAAAGCTGTTACCAAGCGAGTAATTGCCGATGTCAAGCAAGTTGCGCTCGGTCAGTCCCTCGACCTCGAAACAAGCCGTCAGAACATGATACAATACTTCGCTAAACTCGGAGTGTCAGAGGAACTTCTGCTTGAATATCTCGGATTGAAGAAGCGTGAGGAAATCGACAAGGAGGCAGTGTTTGAACTCCGTGCTACCGCCAACGCTATCAAGGAGGGAACGACCACCGTTGAGGAAAGTTTCATGAAGCCTATTCAGGAGAAGCGACAAGCTGCCGAAGCAAAGAAGAAGTCGGAGGAAGCCAAGGAAAAGGCTTTGGCGGCTCAAAAGCGACAGGGCAAGACGAAGAGTGACGATGTGCCGGAAAATGTCGATAAGGAAACAGGAGAAATTAAACAATAATATCAACCGGGGCGCAAGCTCCACAACAACATCAAAATTATGACAGAAAATTTGAAATCAGCCATTGAGACTTGGCAGAATGAAGAGGGTAAAAAACGTGCAATCTTGGTAATTGCAATCGAAGAAAAAGAACGCAATGAGGAGGAAACAAAGTGCGAAACTTCTGTTGCCGTAATGGGTAGTGGAAAACTCCTTGTTGAAGCCGTGAAGCGAACAAAGATGGATGGCGGTGTAGCCGCTAAAATCTTCCGTGATGCTGATATGAGTATGTTACTTGAAAAACTTTGCAGATAATATGAGCTACACAATCATCAGACCAAAAGACCGCCAAGAGTGGTTGAAACACCGTGAGAGCGGTATCGGTTCATCGGAAGTAGGAACAATCCTCGGCTTGAACCCGTTTGAAACCCCGTATCAGTTATGGCGCAGGAAAATGGGGCTGGACGCTCCGAAGCAAGAGAACTTCGCAATGAAAGCCGGGCATTACCTCGAAGATGCCGTAAGCCTTTTCTACCGTGATGAGACAGGCAAGGAGATTATCAAGGCTTCCGCTGGGGACTGGCTTATAGTAAATAACGAAAAGCAGTACCTGCGTGTGTCCCCTGACCGCACGTTTTGGATACCGGGCAGACCCAAGTCAGACCGCAACAAGGGTATCTTGGAGTGCAAGACAACACAGATGGAGGTCGATGCGGACAGCCTGCCGCAGCACTGGTTCTGCCAACTCCAGTATCAGTTGGGCGTTGCAGAACTGGAACAGGGTGCGCTTGCATGGCTCACTATGGGGCGTGAGTTCGGCTACCGTGATATGATGTTCGACAAGGAATTTTACGACTACATGATTGAGGAGGTTGATAAGTTTTGGACTGACAACATCGTGGGCAAGCAAGAACCGCTCCTTTCCAGTGTTGAAGATGTCCTCCTGAAGAACCCAAGACACGTTGTCGGCAAGAGCGTGGAGGCAGACGATGAACTGATTGCCATGTGTTCAGAACTAAAGACCATCAAGGAGGAACTTGGAGGGCTTGACAGCCGCAAGAAAGAACTTGAAAATACCATCAAGATGGCTATCGGTGATGCGGAGGCTCTTGTTGCTCCCGGAGTGAACAAAGCAAAGCCAACCATCCTTGCCACTTGGAAAGCGGCAAAGGACAGCACCAAGTTCAACGAGAAGAAATTTGCGGAAGACAAGCCGGAACTCTACGCAAGTTATCAGTACCAAGTTCCCGGATCACGTAGATTTTTACTCAAATAATCATGGACGAAAATCTGTACGGAAGCCTTTGTCTGACCGATATTCCAAAGGAACTTATCACGACTGGCAAGAACGGTAAGAAATACCTCAATATCGTGGTAAACAAGCGCAGGGAGGTATCGCAGTTCGGAATGACCCACTATGTCAAGGCTCACTGCAAAAAGGAGCAGCAGCGTGAGGGCGTGAACTACTACATTGGGGAATTGAAGCCAAGCAGTTATCAGAACAATAACGCTACGGGAGCGCAAGGTGCTTCCACCGCTTCCGGCAATGAGGATGATTTGCCATTCTAAAGTCCGAAGATATGCACATGATAAGCAACCAGCAGCGGCAAGATGTTATTGACTTCCTGACCTCATTTATCGAGTTGACAGCCGATAAGGGCAGCAATCGGGTGTATAACCTCAAACGCCGTGCTGGATTGCTTGTCAGGAAGTTAAAAGACAACAAAGAAATTGATTATCAACTTGTAAAACGATTAAAAGATGAACTCAAAAAAGATTGAAATCGAAGTGCCTAACGGCAAGAAGCCCGAATGGGTAAACGGAGTGCTAACACTCGTGGACGAGAAGCCCCAAAACGTAATGGAGCGTGTCAAGACATTCAAGGATGCCTGTAATGAATTAGGCATTGAGCATGACAAGTGGGTGCAGGACAAGAAAGACCTCGGACTTGAAGCCGATGTAATCGCCTACCTGAAACTGCGCATCATCGCAGCGGCTCTCAACGAGGGCTGGAAGCCCCAGTTCACTACGGATGAATACCGCTATTTCCCGTGGTTCTACCTCTATACCCAGTCGGAGATTGACGAAATGAGTGAGGAAGAGAAAAGCCGTGTGGTGTGTCGGTCGGTCAGCAATGCGGTTGCGAGTGGCGGTGTTGCGTGTGCGAACACGTTCTACGGTTCATCGAACACGTACACGTACATTGGTTCTCGGCTTGCCTTCAAGACACGTGAACTTGCGGAATACGCAGGTCGCCAGTTCGTTGAGATTTGGGCTGATTATGTTTTCAAGCCGGAGGAAGAGAAATAAGATTACTAACCGGGGCGGCAATTCCGCTGCCCCATAAATTCAATTCAATATGGATAAAGTTTTAGGACAAGAGTACGAGGGAAAGGCAAGAATTGACTTTCTGCGTGACAACTGCGATGCGGTCGAGGATTTGGGCTACACGAAGCAGCTTCCGAATGAGGAAATCGAGGCACTGAAAGACCGCCTTGTTGAGAACAACATCCAACTGCGTGATGTCCGTGCCGACAAGAAAGCCGCCAACAAGGAGTTCAACGACCAAATCAAGCAGTTGGAGGAGAGCAACGATGAAGTAACCGGGAAACTGAAAGCCAAGAGTGAGTTTGTCACGGAGGCTTGCTTCAAGTTCGTTGACACGGAAACCCGTGAAGTGGGCTACTACAACCGTGAGGGCTTGCTTGTTTACTGCCGCCCCGGTCGCCCGGAGGAAATGCAGAAGAGCATGTTTTCCCCGGTTTTGAGAACTGGCACTGAGGGCTAATCAACCAATTTATAAACATTCAAAATTACATCAAAATGGAACAGAAAATCAAAGAAGAAGTAAAGAAGCAGATTGCTGAAATGGTAGCCAACGGACTTCCTGCTGGCGTGGGTGAAATCGTTATCCGTGAGGGTAAGGCAGTGGAACTGAAAGAGCCTGTCAAGGTTAAGATACAGGGTACGATTGATGCCGCTGCCCGTTGGCTGGAAACACGTTTCGACTGCATCAAGGAAAAGACCTGCCACGTGATTGTGAACCGTGAGCAGTTGACAATCGCCCTGCAGTGCAACGAGAATAACCACTACGGCACTCTCGTTGTTGGCTCTCTGACCCTCTCCCCGGAGTACAAGCGTTTCGGCATCAATGAGGGAGAGTACATCACCAATTTTGAAATGGCTGAACTCATCAAGATGAACCGCTCATTCTTCGAGAACAAGTCAGTCGCCATGAAGCTGGTAACGGACTTGCAGAACTTCAAGGCAAAGGTCGATAAGGAGATTGAGCAGAGCAACAACAACCGTGGCGACAGACGCATCCTGATTAACCAGGCTGTGGAACACAATCTGCCGGAGGCGTTCACCCTCATTCTGCCCATCTTCAAGGGAACTGCCAAGCAGACAATCGCTGTGGAGGTGTACGTGAACCCGTCCGACTTCTCCTGCACACTCGTTTCCCCGGAGGCAAACGACCTCGTGGAAGAAATGCGTGACCGTGAGATTGATGCCGTGCTGGAGCGCATCAAGGAACGCTGCCCGGACATCGTGATTATCGAGCAGTAAACGAGCCGTGAACTAAACGGTAGCCGTAGGGCTGGACTTTGACAGCGATTGCAGGTTTGACCCCTGCCTACGGCACTAATTTAGACAACAATATATGTATCAGTTAAGAGATTATCAACAACAGGCTTCCGATGCCGCAGTGTCGTTCTTTCAGCGGAACGACAAGAAAAACGGTATCATTGTGCTTCCAACGGGCGCAGGGAAAAGCCTTGTCATTGCAGATATTGCCGCCCGGCTTGATGCCCCGGTGCTGATATTCCAGCCCTCAAAGGAGATATTGGAGCAGAACTACGAGAAACTTTGCTCCTACGGTGTTTTCCATGTCGGGATATTCTCGGCTTCATTCAACCGCAAGGAGGTTCAGAAAATCACCTTTGCGACCATAGGGAGCGTAAAGAACTGCAAGGACTATTTCAGGCGTTTCCGCTACGTTATCATTGACGAGTGCCACTATGTCAATGCAGAGGCAGGAATGTACAAGGACTTCATCGAAACAATCCAGTGCAAGGTTTTAGGACTGACGGCAACCCCGTACCGCCTTTACTCAAACAGGTTCTACGGTTCAATGCTCCGTTTCATCACGAGGACGAACCCAAGAATTTTCAATGATGTGCTTTACCACGTGGACGTGAAAACGCTCCTGAACCGGGGCTACCTCGCCAACATGAACTATTACCAGTTGAACGTGGTAGATACCAGCCGACTGAAAGTAAACAGCACCGGGGCTGATTATACCGATGCCAGCGTAAGGCGATACTATCGGGAAATCAAATTCAACGACACGTTGGAGAACATCATCCAGCGGCTCTTGGTAGCCGGGAGGACTTCGATACTGGTGTTTACCCGGTTCATCGAGGAAGCGGAGTATGTGGCGAGGAACTGCGGTGCTTCTGCGGCAGTCGTAAGCAGCGATACGAGCAAGGCAGACCGTGAGGCAATACTTCGGTTGTTCAAGCAGAAAAAAATCAGCGTAGTGGCAAATGTGGGTGTCCTGACAACGGGTTTCGACTTCCCGGAACTCTCCACCGTGGTACTTGCCCGACCGACTATGTCGCTGGCTCTGTATTATCAGATGTGCGGCAGGGCTATCCGTCCGTACAAGGATAAGGTCAGTTGGGTGGTTGATTTATGCGGAAACTACAAGCGTTTCGGCAGGGTTGACGAGTTGATGATGCGGCAGACAAAGCCGGGTATATGGGCTGTATTCTCCGGGTATAGGCAATTGACGAATGTTTACTTTAGAAAATAAGTTAGCGATATGGCAGGATGGATTAAAATATACAATAAGTTTCTGCAATGGGAATGGTTCGATATTGCAGAAATGGTGCAGTTGTTCCTGTATCTATTGCTGAACGCAAACTACAAGGATGTTGTTTGGAGGGGCGTTACCATAAAGCGTGGTCAGTTGATAACCAGCCGTGATAAAATGTGCAAGGATTTACGGCTGACAGACCGTAAGATAAGGACGTGCCTTTCACGACTGAAAACGACTGGCGAAATATCCATCAAAGCGACCAACAAATATTCGGTCATAACTATTTGTAAATATGATGAATACCAAAGTGATGATGTTATCAATCGACCAGCAGAAAGACCAGCAGAGCGACTAACAAACGACCTGCAAACGACCGACAAAACGACCAGCCAAACGACCACAAGTACAGAAGTAAAGAATATAAGAAGTAAAGAATATAATATCAAAGATATTAAGCAAGAGAGTGGGTCTAACGACCAACTTTCTTCTGCCTCTGACGAGGCACAAGCCGTTGAGCCGGAAAAGCCCAAAGCAGAGAAATTGCCATTTAAGGACATAAAGGCTATGTGGAATGAAACCTGCACGGGCTTCCCGAAATTGTACACGCTCTCCGAACCACGTAAAAACAAGATGCGCATCCGCATTGCGGAAATGGGCGGCTTGGAAAAGGCTCTCCCGTTGATTAAGCAGATTTTCGAGAAGATGCAGCAGAGCAAGTTCCTGAAAGGCGACAACAAGCGAGGCTGGAAAGCATCTTTCGACTGGCTTTTCGAGAACGACAAGAACTGGGTCAAGGTCTATGAGGGAAATTACGACAACAAGCCCGAACAGGCTGCTGCCAAGAGATATAATGCTAACAACAGAAATTGCAATGACGAATGGAAGTAACGAAAAACATCAAGGACAAGAACGGTAACGAGAAAACCGTGAAAGTGCAGACCCCGAAAATTGACCTCATTCTGAATGCAATCCGGGAAAGGGGCTTGTTTGCGCAGATAACCCGTTATCAGTACCTCGACTACGACATGGAGGAGGAAATGCAGATAATTGAGGCAATCGGCAAGAGCCGCACCCCGTATTTCGTGATTGACGATGAAAACCGCTTCACGTATGAGAACTTCATACGCTGGTGCCGCTGCGACACGAAGATGCAGTGCCTACACCCCGAAACATCGCAGGTGATACCGGGAAATCTCAGGCACGGCATCTACATAGCCGGGGCGACTGGCACGGGAAAGTCTTGGTGCTTGGATATTATGCAAGCGTATTGCCGGGTAATGGGTTTCAAGGTGAAATATGTCGAGGAACGGGACACCTGCCCATTGTCGTGGAACTCCGTCCGTGCCGATGCCCTCTGCGACACCTACACCGAAACCGGGGACATACGGAGGTTCAAGCAACGCAATATCCTTTCCGTGCAGGACTTCGGCAGCGAGCCGCTGGAGTCGCTTTATATGGGCAACAGGTTGGAGGTGATGCGCTCCCTGATTGAGTACCGGGGCGACAGGTCGGACTGCCTCACGCTGATTACCTCCAACCTAAAACTGGGAGGCGACAAGCTGCTTAACCGCTATGGCGACCGTGTAGCAAGCCGATTAAGCGAAATGTGCAACTATTTCGAGATACGGGGAGAAGACCGCAGGAAGTGGCGAAATCTTGCGCCTAATGCAACGAAAAAGTAAAAAGCAACGAATGTTCCAAGCGAGCGTATTTAGTTGCGCTCGCTTGAGATTTGAAGAAAATAACAATCCACAACAACAATGGAAGAGATTAAAATCAAAAGAGAAGCGTATGTAAAACGCATTAAGGAGTTGGAGCAGGAAGAGAGTGCAGCCAGTTCCGAAGAAGAGCGTAAGAGGATTGCCCGGAGAAGGCAGTACGTTGAAAACAAGTTGTTCCGGCTCAGCCTCCCGGTGGAGGAGCGGCAGGACTACAAGGTGAAAATCCGCTTTGTGTTCGAGGGTGAGGCGAAAGTGTACGCCACCTCAAAGAAAGAGGCAAAGCAAATTGTGAATGAGAGTTTCGGGATGCGTTGCGGTGAAATCCATGCAAGCGCACCTAATATCCTCGACTGGGATATTGATATGACACCTAACAAGATAGTGAAATGAAGAAGTTATTATACATAGACCTTTTTTGCGGTGCTGGTGGAACTTCCACAGGCGTAAATTCCGCACGGCTTAACGGTGAACAATGCGCTGATGTGATTGCTTGCGTAAACCACGATGCGAATGCGATAGCCTCCCACGCTTCAAACCATCCCGATGCGCTGCACTTCACGGAGGACATCAGGACGCTTGAATTGTCACCGCTTATAGAGCATCTGAAAAAGTGCCGTGAAGACAATCCCGGTGCGTTGGTAGTCTTGTGGGCTTCACTTGAATGTACCAACTTCTCGAAAGCAAAGGGCGGTCAGCCACGGGATGCCGACAGCCGGACACTTGCGGAACACCTCTTCCGCTATATTGAAGCCATAACCCCGGACTACATTCAGATTGAGAATGTGGAGGAGTTTATGAGTTGGGGCGAGGTGGACGAGAATGGCAAGCCCGTGTCAATGGATAAGGGCAAAAGTTATACCCGTTGGGTGCGCAAGGTTAAATCATACGGTTATCGGTTTGACCACCGCATACTCAATTCTGCGGACTACGGGGCATACACAAGCCGGAAACGCTTTTTTGGCATCTTCGCAAAGGGTGATTTACCTATTGTTTTTCCACATCAGACCCACGACAAGAACGGGACAAATACGCTGTTCGGCTCTTTGGCGAAGTGGAAGCCCGTCAAGGATGTTCTTGACTTCGCAGACGAGGGCAAAACGATATTCAGGGATAAACCGTTGTCGGAAAAGACACTGGAGCGTATATATGCCGGACTGGTGAAGTTTATTGCGGGAGGCAAGGAAGCGTTTCTTGTTAAATACAATTCCATGAGCAGAACCGGGAAATATAACGCACCAGGTTGTGACGAGCCTTGCCCAACGGTGGCGACACAGAACAGGCTTGGGGTTGCGCAGGTTTCTTTCCTATCAAAGCAGTACAGCGGACATCCCGATAGCAAGAACACCTCCGTAAACGAGCCAGCTGGGACTATCACGACCATAGACCACCATGCGTTTATATCGGCATACTACGGAAACGGGAATAACCATTCCGTTGAAATGCCCTCTCCCACCGTTACAACGAAAGACAGGTTAGCCCTTATCCGTTCAGAGAAATTCATTGATATGCAGTACGGAAATGGCACGGCAGCTTCCGTGGATGTCCCGGCTAATACAGTAACGACCAACCCGAAATTCAACCTTGTGACGGTCAAACGCCACTACCTGATGAACCCTCAATACAAGAATGTCGGTGGGTCAATCGAAAAGCCGTGTTTTACCCTGATTGCAAGAATGGATAAAATGCCGCCTTATCTTGTCACTGCGGAAACGGGAGACGTGTTTATTGAAGTCTATTCAACTGATAGCCCGATGACGGCTAAAATCAAGGAGTTTATGGCTCTCTACGGAATTATCGACATCAAGATGCGTATGCTGAAAATACCCGAACTGAAAAAGATTATGGGCTTTCCCGAAGATTACGTGCTGGTAGGCTCACAGGCAGACCAAAAGAAGTTTATCGGCAATGCGGTTGAGGTAAACATGGCACGAGTTCTCTGCGAGGCTCTTTGCAAGACATTATCCAAGAACGAACTTAAAAAGGCAATATAATGGAAAATTCAAAAGAAAAACGTAGTTGCGCTGACTGCAAGTATTACGAAGAGTGTGTAAAAGGAAAATTCGGGAATGTCCCGGCTGATGCTTGCGACTTCTCCGATATAATTCACCACGAAACAGGAAAGGAGGCTGACGATGAGACAGATTAAATTCAGAGATAACCCCGAACTACTGAAAGGAGGCACAAAATGAGATACTCACTCCGAAACAAGCAGAAGATTGCAGCAGCTTACAGTGAGGGCTACTTGAACAAACACATCATTGCGAGCCTCGATAAGTATTTCACCCAAAGTGATGAGCAGATAACGGACGATGCAATGCAAGAGTTTTTGAAAACCTCCAACGGGGCTGAATATCCCCTCTTACGGGTAAATGATGTTGCCGATGAAGAGGCGATGATTGAAGTTGCGGTAGTCGGTAAGCAGTACGATGTATTGAGGCTGGCATTTTTAGGACGGGTTAAAGGGTAAAGTTATGAAGCGCAAATTGATAGAATGGGCTGACAAATACGAGGTCGAGGGCTTTATAGCCAATGACCCCGTGCAGTTCCCCCGGAAGCACATAGGGAAACGAGCCGAAATCAGCGGCTTCATCACCTCGTGGCTCTCCTTTGGAAACCGCAAGGCAATCATCAAGGTGGCAGAATGGCTTGACAAGGACTTTTGCGATGACCCCTATTGCTGGCTAATGACGAAGCAGTACAACTTCTACTACAACGACCATAGGAGTTTCTACCGCTTCCTGACTTACGATGATTTGTACCGACTGGGCGACCGCCTACACAGGCTGGGTGAGGATTTTGAGCGTATGGAGGATATGGTAGTGGCTTGGTCTAATAAAACGCCCGTGCAAGCCCTCTCTGCCTATTTCAACGGCATCAATGGTATTCCCGACTACGACAAGGGTTCTGCCTGCAAGCGGCTCTGTATGTTCCTGCGGTGGATGGTTCGGACGGGTAGCCAGGTGGATATGGGTATTTGGCGAAAGGTCAGCCCTGACAGCCTTATAATTCCGCTTGATACGCACGTGCATAGAATTGCGCTGGAACTTGGCTTGACGAGCCGGAAGCAAGCGGACATGAGAACGGCTGTTGAGATTACTAACGTAATGCGAGAGGTATTCCCGAATGACCCGGCAAGAGGTGATTTTGCCCTGTTTGGGTATGGTGTTGAACATAAAAACAAGTGATTATGAAAGCAAGAGTTAAAGATACAGGCGAAGTCGTAGATGTTAGACCTTGCAGTGAACCCCTCAATGTACGCCTTGCATTCTACGAAACAGAGAACGGTCGTAAGTTTCCTATGTTTGCTCTTGAATTTGAAACAGAGATTGACTGGGAGCAGCGCAGGTACGAGATTGCAAAAGAACTTATGAGAGGCTTCGCTGCTAATCCGCATAATATGCTTGTGGATGCAAAGATTGGAACATTGGCAGAATGGAGCGTAAGCGGTGCTGATGCTCTTATTGCGGAGTTGAAGAAAGGTGGTATGGAATGAGAAAATTATGCGCTATATGGCAAATACTCTTTGCCGACAAATGGGCTGTATTCACGTATGAGGAAGCACCTGATGACCCCGAATGGATGACTGCCCCATATTTCAGATGGAACATATCGCAAAAGTTCAAAGAGGATGAGAACTTTTTCCAACTGATTAAAGACAAGATTAGTCACATTGAAAAATACGAAGAGAATGAAAGCAATAACAATTAAACAGCCGTGGGCAAGCCTGATTGTGTCCGGGCTGAAAGATATAGAAAACAGGACTTGGAAAACAAACTTTCGGGGTCGTGTGCTTATCCATGCAGGGAAAGCGAGAGACAGGCAATTCGGAATGCCCAAAAAGTTGTTTGCGAATGATGATGTATATGCAATCATAACTACAGAAGAACTTCCGCAGGGTGCAATCATCGGTAGCGTTGAGATAGTTGATTGCGTTCAGAACCACCCCTCACTGTGGGCTGAAAAGGGTGTTTGGAACTGGGTGCTTGCCAACCCGGTAATATTTGATGAACCGATTAAAGGAGTTAAAGGCAAGCTATCCTTTTGGGAATATAACGGAGAACTGCCTAAGCCGAAACAGGAAGAAAAGAAACTGCCGAAGAATCCTGTACAAGCAATTCCTGATATGAAAGAGCTACAAGAAAAGGCTTTCCGTGAGAGCGTAGCGGAAAGTACAAAAAAGATGATGGAGAGGCTTACGCTTGATGAGCAAATGCGTGTTTCTTTCGTTCCGTTGATTATAACCCAGCTTGCTTGGCTCTATGCAGATAAGGCTATGGCTTGCGCTGCACGTGATAAGGTAAGCATATTGAAAAAATTGAGCCGGACTCTAAAAATGGTTCATCAGAAATACAATGATGAGTTACACCGTGAACTTGACTATAAGCACTTGCAGAACGTGATGAAACAGACCGATATGTGCATTGGGGAGATAAACCGGGACTTGACAATACTGTATTTCTCCGTAAACCAAGAGTTCAAGCGCAGTACACCAGAATACCCATACGATGAGCAAAGGACATACGCAATCATGTCAACGCTTTTCATAGACTTGCTTGAAGCCTACAATCTCGAAATGGATAAGCTGCTTGCTGAAAAGTTACAGGACAAGAATCTTGCACCAAGCATAGTGCCGCCACTCATTCAACATCTTCGTACCGGGATGGTCGCCTTTGCTGGAGTTGAGGGCAAATTCAACTACAAGGACGCAAATGTGCAGACAGCCATGAAAGTGATAGGAAACAGAATAAACAGCATTGAATTTTCGGTGTTCTGACACCCATTCCCGAATGGGGAGGGGGGATTATAGGGGGGAGGGGATGCAGAAAATACTGCCCTCTCTTTCCTGTATAACAAATCAGAAAATAAGCCAAAATGTGCAATATTATTATATAATAAACTGAATATCAAATGAATAAATTAAAAATAGTTGCAAAAAAGCCTATAAAAGTGGATGTTGTCATTGGGATTGACCCCGATGTGGAAAAGTCCGGGTGCGCATATCTCGAAGTGGCTACACGTAAGCTGGAAATTTCGACCTTGACCTTTCCTGACCTACTCGATTATTTGCGGTACGTGCAAAGACAAGCAGAGGTAGCGCAAAGGAATTTTCGTGTAATCATTGAAGCCGGGTGGCTGAATAAGGCTCATTGGCATTTGACCCCAAAAGACACGAAAGCCGTTGCAGCAGCCAAAGGTAATCATGCCGGGCGAAACCATGAAACAGGGAGAAAGATTGCTGAAATGTGCGAACATTGGCAGATACCACACGAACTGATAAAGCCTCTTGCGTTGAAAGTCGGAGGCGTAAACCTATGGCAAGGGAAAGACGGAAAGATAACGCAGGAAGAACTTGAAGCCTTTACAGGCGTAATTGGTCGGACGAACCAAGAGGGGCGTGATGCAGCACTTATAGCATGGAATTGGGCTGGTCTTCCTGTTAAAGTTGTGAGAAAATCAACTAAAAAATAGATGTTTTTCCATTCAAACGCTTATAATACAAACATATTTGTGTAACTTTGCGCCAAAAGAGTAAACTAAAAGATTTATAAATAATGAAAGTAGAACAGGTAAAACTCTCACAAGTGAAACTCAACGGGGACAACCCCCGTACCATCACCAAAGAGAAATTCGGCAAGCTAATCAACTCAATCCTTGTGCTGCCAAAGATGCTGGAGTTGCGCCCAATCGTTGTGGACAACAAGATGTGTGCCCTTGGCGGTAATATGCGCACGGAGGCATTGCGAGCAATCGCAAAGATGAGCGCAGGGGATATTTCCAACAGGCTCTTGACTATAGCCGACTTTGTGGAGAAGTCAGATGGCGAGCGCAAGGTGCTTGTCGATTACTGGGAAAAATGGCTGGAGAAGCCGACAGCCCTTGTTATCAACGCCAGTGAGTTATCCGCATCGGAGCGCAAGCAGTTCATGATTAAGGACAACGCAAGTTTCGGTCAGTGGGACTTCGATGCCCTTGCCAACAAGTGGGATGAAGCCAAACTTGGCGACTGGGGACTTGATGTGTGGAACGCTAACCCCACCGCCTTTACCCCTATGGGCGCAACCCCGTCACCGGCACAACCTACCCCGGCTATGCCTGATGCAAGCGAGGAGGACAACCCAGCGGATGCCTTTCAGGATGCGCTGCCCCCGGAATTGCAGGGCGTTGACATCAACCCGGACACCCTGCCGAAGATTGAGGGAACGGATGAAACGGCTATGGAGCGTGTTATCATCGTGTACCCCAAAGAGCGACTGCCGGAGTTGGCTCAACTTCTCGGTATGCCGTCCATTGACAAAGTCGTGTACCGTCTTGAAGAGATTATCCCCTCAATAGAGGGCGCAGAATAACGCACTTGCCCTATGGATTACGCAGAGTACATACAATACCACTTGGGAGGCGATGCCGGAGTTGAGGAGAAGATGATTGCCTCACTCTCGGCACACTTCCGACTATCCCGTTGGAACAGCTTCCGACTGGTCTATTACTATGCCACAACGTACCATATCCCAAGCGCATTGATGCTCCTGCGCAATCCACAGACCCCGAAAAGCGAATTGAAGTTCAGAACCGACCGCAGGTATGTCCGCATTGGCGACACTTTCGACCGCATCATGCAGAACCTCAACCCCGGTATGCTGACGCAACTTGACGAGGCAGAAACCACCACGGAGCAGTACAACATCGTAACATCGTGGTACTTCTTCGGGCGGTACGCTGCTTTCCTCTTCCTCGAAGTGTGGGCAAAGGTCAGCGGAAAGCAAATAATTGACGACCTCGCACTTAAATTCGAGCGAAAGGAAAACTATACAAGGGGTGCGGAGATAATTGCGAGAACGCAAAATCGGGAGAAATTAACGCAGTTCATTGAGGATGCCAAACGGGACACCGGGGACAACGTGTTTGCCCTCGAAACAAGCCTGTGTGCCGTTGAGAAAATCCGCAAGGGAACACGTTGGAACGGCTTTTACACCGAAAGGCTGTTGGAGGACATCAAGGGCTGCGAGTGGGAAAACCTCATTGTCAGTTTGCTATGAAAAAGTGCGTGTTCATAACGGGTACAAATTGTTCCGGCAAATCCTCTTTGGCGTGGGCTATCATAACGAGATACGGAGGTGTTGACCGAATAACTAACGATGTTTCATACTGCAAGGAGGGCATCATTTGCTTTGCAGGAAGATACGGAGAAACGAGATACGGAGGTGTTGACCGAATAACTAACGATAAAGGCTCTTCCTGTACTTCACGCCTTGCGGAAGTCGTAGAAGAGGGGTTGAAGCATCGTGATATAATCATCTGCGAGGGTAGTTTTTTAGACACTTTCGGGATGAACCTCATGAACGCTTTATTCAAGGCAGAACAGCAGTATGTAATATCGCTTTATGCCGACAACCTTACCATTTTCAACCGACTTGGGAACAGGAGCAACGGAAAGAATGGGAAGAGAACAGCCCAAAGTGTGAGAAAGGTATTCGATAAGCAGTTGCGTTGTATGAGAGCCGCAAAGAAGTGGCAGGAGATAGGCGTAAGGGTGTTACAAATAAACACAGCGACAACGCCTCTGAATGAATTAGTTTCACAAGTATTAGAATTTATCAACAAATAGTTATGGCTGATTATTACCAAAGTCCAAGATGGAGCAACGAGATTGCCGATTGCTCTATGCCAATGACATTCGACACCTACTCGAATTGCTCATTTGGCTGTATGTATTGTTTCTCCCAGTTCCAGCGAGGGATTGGTGGGGCGAAAGAAAACTATCTGCACAAAGACGTGAAGCACGTGTCGGTTGACAAAATCAAGCGTATGTTCACCGACCCCGACAAGTACGGAGGGCAGTTCAAGGAGTACATCAAGCAGCGTAAGGTTATGCAGTGGGGCGGCTTGTCCGACCAGTTCGACGGCTTCGAGCGTAAGTACGGCATCACGCTTGAACTGCTCCGTTTCTTCAAGGAGATTGATTACCCTCTCTGCTTCTCTACCAAGGCTACCTGGTTCACGGAGGATGAGCGGTACATGGAACTTATCCGGGGACAAAAGAACTGGAATTTCAAGTTCTCAATCATCACTTTGGACGAACACAAGGCGCACGTGATTGAACGAGGTGTGCCGACCCCGTTACAAAGGCTTGAAGCAATCCGCAAGATTGCGGAAGCAGATGCCGGGGGCGCAACGCTCCGACTACGTCCGTTCATCATCGGCATTTCCACCCCGTCATACCTCGAACTGATTAGGGAGGCTTCCAGCCGGGGCGCAACTGCCATGAGTACGGAATTTATGTGCGTGGAGCAACGCAGCCCGACCCTGAAACAATGGATGCCGACATTCAACGAGTTGTGCGGCTTTGACTTCATGGACTTCTACAAGAAGTTCAGCGTAAGCACCGGGTATCTCCGACTGAACCGTAAGGTCAAAGAGCCTTTCATGCGGAACATGAAGCAGCTTTGCGAGGAACTGGGGATGCGTTTCTACGTTTCCGATGCCCATTTCAAGGAGTTGTGCTGTAACGGCTCTTGCTGTGGACTTCCTGCAAGTTGGAACTACTCACGTGGACAGTGGTGCGAGGCTCTACAGATTGCCAAGAACGCACCTGGTCATATTGTGCGTTGGGAAGATGTGTGTAAGGACATCAACGGACTTGTGTCGCAGTTCCAGTGGATAAGGGCGACCGGGTACAACCGCAATTCATCGGAGAAACGTGCAAAGTTCGAGGGTATGACAATGGCTGACTATATGCGTTGGCTGTGGAACAACCCACAAGCCGGGCAGTCGCCCTACAAGTTGTTCGAGGGCGCACTTGCACCTATCGGCAAGGACGAGAATGACAACCTCGTTTACAAGTACAACGGAGCAAAATTCTAATCAATGGGCGCACCGGGAAAGAAAATGAAAGATTACCGTCAGGCGCAAATCGTGCGGCTTGACATCATAGCGCAGTTGTATAAGCGTGGCTACTCCTACCGGGAAATCAGGGAGGAAGTAATGGCACGTTTAGACCTGCAAGCCTACAGCCTCCAAACGGTTCACAAGGACGTGAACCGCTTGCTGGCTGAATGGAGGGAAACACGCATTGACAACACCGACCTTGCCGTGCAACTGGAACTGGAACGCATTGACGAGGTGATTAAGGAGGCTTGGGCGGCTTGGGAGAAATCCAAGACCGACTATGAGCGCAAGAAAGCCAAGCAGCAGGGTATTCCGGGCGGTGATGCCGAAAGTGGCGAGGGCGGTGTTGTTACCGTGAAAATGGAACAGCAAAAGGAGGAGGTTATTTGCTATGGCGACCCCCGTTATTTGGAGGTCATTCACAAAAATTTGGTGGAGAGGCGCAAGTTGCTTGGGCTTTACAGCCCCGAAAAGAAAGAGGTCACGGGCGACCTGTCATTTGCCAGCCTCCTTATGGAAACGAGTGCAATAAATGGCGAGGAATGAGGTACAAATACGCAAGAACGCTGCCAAACTATTCGCTGAATGGCGTAACGACTGGAACAAGTTTATCAGCGAGGCTCTTGGGGTCACGTTGGATGAGGAACAGCAAGCCATCGTTACAGCCGTCCAGCACAAGAAGTTGGTATCAGTCCGCAGCGGTACGGCACGGGGCAAGGATTTTGTCGCTGCCTGTATCGCTGTGTGCTTCCTGTATCTCACCCCGAAGTGGAAAAAGAACCCCAACGGCAAAATGGAACTTGTCGAGAACACGAAAGTTGCTCTCACCGCTCCGACCGACCGACAAGTAAAAAACATCATGATGCCTGAAATTTCAAGACTATTCAACCGTGCAAAGAGGCGTGGTTTCACGCTCCCCGGTAGGCTCAACGCCTACGACATCCGCACAGACAATGAGGAATGGTTCTTGACGGGCTTTAAGGCTGACGAGAACAATCACGAGGCGTGGTCGGGCTTCCATGCCGTGAACACGATGTTTGTCGTTACAGAGGCTACGGGTATTCTCGATGATACCTACACGGCTATTGAGGGTAACTTGCAGGGCAATTCGAGGCTTCTGCTTGTATTCAACCCGAACACCACCGTAGGCTATGCCGCCCGTTCCCAAAAGTCCCCACGCTGGGAGCGTTTCTGCCTGAACAGCCTGACAGCCCCCAATGTCGTTGAGAAGAAAATCAGCATCCCCGGACAGGTGGACTACGACTGGGTCGTTGACAAGGTGGAGAACTGGTGCGAGCCGATAACGGAGGAGGAAGTGAAAGAGAGTGAGAACGACTTTTGCTTTGAGGGCAAGTGGTATCGCCCCTCCGACCTCTTCCGCAAGAAAGTTCTCGGTGAGTTCCCGAAAGTGGACGAGGACATCTTGATACCGCAGAAGTGGGTAGAGATTGCGCAGGAACGCTGGAAGCACTACAAACTGACGAGCCACAATAACGCTATTCTCGGTGTCGATGTGGCAGGTATGGGTCGGGACTGCACCGTGTATTGTAAGCGTTTCGACAACTACGTTGAGAGTTTCGACAAGCACAATTCAGGCGGCAAGGCAGACCACATGAAAGTAGCCGGGCGCATCAAGAATGAAATCACCATACACAGCGGTTACAGCGTGTCTATTGATACGATTGGAGAGGGTGCAGGGGTTTACTCACGTGCGGTCGAGATATGCCAAGAGAGCAACGGAAAACTGGACGAGGAAACAATCATCAGTTGTAAGTATAGCGAGGGCGCAAAGACCAGCAGCGGAAAAGACCTAACGGACATCACCGGGCAGTACACCTTTGCCAACATGAGGGCGTACCTGTTTTGGGCAGTCCGGGATTGGCTCAACCCCGACAACAACACCGGGGCGATGCTCCCACCGGGCGGCAGCTTCATGGAGGAGGCAACGGAAATCAAGTGGTCGTTCCTTTCCAATGGCAAGATAATCATCGAGCCGAAAGAAGACATCAAGGAGCGGCTGGGACACTCCATAGACGAGTTTGATGCACTGGCTAACACGTTCCACCCGAAAGCGGTTGAAATGACTGGTGTAAACGCACTCCCGAATTACGGGGATGAAGATATTGACGATATACTCTATTAAAAACGAAAATATATGAATATCAAGGAGATTACATCGCCTGAAAGAAATGCACAGAGCATCATTTCAGATTTGAAGTACAAGACGGTATCGGTGAAGCCGTGGGCATTGCTCCGTAAGGAGTACGAGCCGAAAGAACACCCGGTAATGACCGATAAGACCTACAAGGACAAAGTTACCAAGAGGGGCATTGAAAAGGTCACACGTTACACGCTGGGCTTGCAGAAACTGGCAGTAAAGCGCATGACGGAACTAATGTTCGCCATTCCCGTGCAGCGCATCTATAAGCCGGAAAACGACCAAGAAAAGCAGGTTGCGGAGATTATGGAGGCTATCTTCCAAAAGAACCGCATCGACAGCCTGAACATTGACCGTGGAAAGAGCCTGTTTGCCTCCTGCGAAACAATCACGCTGTGGTACTCGCAGGAACAGGAAACCGTGTATGCCGGACAGAAGAGCCTTTTGAAGTTGCGCTGCAAGAACTACTCACCGATGAAAGGCGATAAGTTGTACCCGTTGTTTGACGAGTACGATGATATGATTGCCCTTTCCATTGAGTACACGAGGAAAGAGGGGGTAAACACAATTACCTACTTCGACACGTACACCGCTGACGAGCATATACGTTGGCGCACGGGCGTAGGGGAAACCGTAGAGGAACTTCGGGAGAAAATCGAGGTGGGCAAGATTACGGGTGTATATATCCACCGTGACGAGCCTATTTGGGAAGACCAGTCAGGCAATGTCTATGAAGCCGAATGGACGCTTTCACGCAACGGCAACTACATCCGCAAGAACGCAAGACCTAACTGGGTGGTGTTCTCGGACGGCAAGGTGAAATTTGGGCAAGAGCCAACCAATGACAACGCAGGGCGTAACGTACTGCAATACGGGCAGAACGACAAGGCAGAGTACAAGACGTGGCAACAGGCTATTGATAGCATCAAATTCCATGTCGGAGAAATCAAAAAGGACTTCTTCATGCAGCTTCAACTCCCGGATATGTCTATGGAGAACATGAAAGCAACCCCGATGTCAGGAGAAGCCCGTAAAATGATGTTCATTGATGCCCAGTTGAAAGTTACTGACGAGAGCGGCATTTGGCTGGAGTTGTTCGACCGTGAAATCAATGTTATCCGGGCGTTCATGAAGAAGATGTACCCCTCACTTTCCGCTGCCATTGACAGCCTACAGGTTGAGGTCGTTATTACCCCGTATCAGATACGGGACGAGGCAGAGCGTATCAGCAACCTTTCCAACGCCACGGGCGGCAAGCCTATTATGAGCCAGCGCACCGCAGTTCAGAACCTCGGCTATGTAGATGACATTGACAAGGAAATGGAACTGATAGCGCAGGAAAGTTCCGTGAGCCTGTTCGATGAACCAACCGTATAAGGACATGGCAAAGAAGAAACTTGATATTCACTGCAAGGAATGTATCTATTCCTACGAGCCGCACGAGATTGGGGCAAACGGCAAGCCGTTCCTGTGTCGGTGCAAACTGCATAAGGAGCGCAGCCGTTTCCTCACCCGTGACGGATGCGGACAATTCAAAAGGAGGCTGTAATCATGGCAAAGAAAGATGCAACCAAATTCAGTTACGGGGTGTTCGACAAGAAGCACATCGCCAGCATCAAGAAACGCCTGAAAGCGATTGATGATTTGTTCGATGCAGCGATAACGCAAGGCGCACGGATTGGCGAGACTTCCGGCTTCAAAGACCCCGACAAGCCCTTTTATATTTCGGACTACCCGGCAGTGCAGGAGCGTATAAACGACCTCATGCGCTCCGTTGGGCGTGGGCTGCAAGGAGTGATAGAAACGGGCGACCGTGAGGAATGGCTTTTATCTTGCGAGAAAAACGATGCTATGGTTGATGCAATAACTTCCTCAACCGGGCTACCGAAAGACGTAATTTCGCAATGGAAACAGCCAAATTTGGAGGCTTTATCATCATTCCAGCACCGCAAGGAAGCCGGGATGATGCTTTCAGACCGGGTTTGGAACATTACGGAACAATTCAAGCAGGAACTGGAACTTGCTCTTGACTTGGGGCTTGGAGAGGGAAAGAGTGCCGCTGCCCTTTCACGGGATGTACGCAAGTATCTCAACGAGCCAAACAAGTTGTTCCGCAGGGTTAGAGATAAGCACGGTGTCCTCCGGCTGTCAAAGGCTGCAAGAGCCTACCACCCCGGACAGGGTGTGTACCGCTCTTCATACAAGAATGCCCTCCGGCTGACCGCCACAGAAAATAACATTGCATATCGTATGGCAGACAGTGAACGGTGGAAGCAAATACCCTTTGTTGTCGGCATCCGTATCTCCATATCCCACAACAGCCACCCGGTTGTGGATATTTGCGATGAACTGCAAGGCGAGTACCCGAAAGACTTTGTTTGGACTGGCTGGCATCCGTTCTGCAAGTGTGCCGCAGTCGCTATCCGGGCAAAGGAAGAGGAGTTCCTGGACTACCAGCAGAAGATACTTGCCGGAGAAGATGTAAGCAATTACAAGTTTAGCGGCACGATAGAGGAAGCCCCGGACAATTTCAAAGGCTGGGTAAACGAAAACGCAGAGCGCATCAAGAACGCAACGAAACAGCCGTATTTCATTCGGGATAACAAAAAGGTCATTGATGGGATTTTGGCTGATAACAAACCGTCTGTCTTGAACGATGTTATCAAGAAACTGGACGATGCCAAAGTGGGCTACCTGCCCGTGAAGAAACTGCCTAAGCGTTTGTCAGATGAAGATATAGTGGCGAGAGTTGGTGGTGGAGATATAACACAAGGCTCTTGTGCTTCGGTCGCATTCGCTTGGGCTGCAAACAAGGGCGGTTTGGACGTGTTGGACTTCCGGGACGGAGCAAGCCGGGTGTTCTTTTCTAAATACTCAAATCTTATGCAGATATGCGATAAGGTAGGCGGCATTTCAAGTTTAGACACGACTGCCATACAACTGATGAAACAAACCGAAATCGGGAAACACTACTACATTGCAGTCGGTCGCCATGCAGCCATTGTAAAGCAGACCTCAAAGGGCAAATATCAGTTCTTGGAGTTGCAGAGTGCCACACAGAACGGTTGGAAGCCTCTTGATAGCAAAGTGTTCCAGTGGCGTTTCAAGGCGAGCGGAAAGGGTGTCGGGCTTTTGATTGACATAGAACTTTTGCAAAAGGACAAAGGGTTTCAGAAAATGGCAGGTTACATCAATACAGCCAAATCAGAGCAGAAGAAAGGCACAACGGGAACAATAAAATGAAAACGAGGGTGTATCAAATTGATATGCACCCTCATTCTTTATTGCCTGTCCTTAAAGAAGTCTGCCCACTCCGGGTTTTCCCGGTCAAAAATTGCCTTTTCCTCTTTGGTTAGTTTCCAAGGGTAGTCGGCAAATAGGTTGAAAATCTTTTTCTTGTCAAACGTGAAAAGATGTTCGCCCACACAATCGTTGTTCTCTACCCAAAAGATTGTGTCACCTACTTTCTCTTTGTAAAATTTGTAATCCATAGTGCAAAGTTACTTATTTTTCTGCGGTTTACGATGCACCCGGTGCTTGGAAATTACACAAGACCGGGTCAATTTCGGTTTGCCTACGGAAATACCGAAGTCCCAAAGGGTTTTGAGTTGACATCCTATCTGTTCGGGGGTGAACACCTCGTATATTGCGGCAAGCGAGCCGAAGTAATGCTCACTGCTCCCATTTACCGGGGTGTGAAAATTCACTTTGATGATAGTTTCATTTTCTGCCATAGTTATTTTCTTTGAATTTTGTGCGAGAACAACGATTGTCCTGCGGTTGATAAACTTATTGCCTCAATGATGGATATTGTGCGAGAGGGGCTAAATTAAGCCCCCATATCCAACTCGCAGCAGAATTTAGATATTTCACGTTCAATATCATCGTTTCTCATTTCGATGCTCCTGCATCCTGCGTAATACTTTCCTGCATACTCAAAGCAGAGGTAGTGGTATGCTTCTCCAGTGTCCCAGTCGTGGCTATGGGGTTCGCCTGTAAAGAACCAACCGCCATCCCGGTATGGGTTGCACCACCTTTCAGGCGGCACACATTCGAGGAGGTGAACGTACCAGTCTTTGCTAATTTCTTCAAAAGGCGCATTCTTTTCCAGTTCAATTCTATCTTCCGTTACCATAGTGCTATTATTATGCGTTTCTCAATTTACCGATGAACTCGTTACGTTCCTCATTCAGAACATCGTTGCCGAACAGGACACGGGCTGCACCGTAGTAGGAGTTATCCGTTAATTGTCGTTGCCAACAACCGTTGAACCTCGACCATCTGAACCCGTTAGACTTCAAACGGGAGATAACATCGGCATTCGGCTTTTCATCGTGGAAAATCTGCAAGCGGTCATCTGCGAAGTTCTTAACGACCTTGCCTCCGTCAAATTCAATCTCGATACTCTCCGCATTGGCTCTTTCCTCTTGCCTCTGCACAGCCTTTTCGCAAACCTCCTGCAACTTCCATATCTTATGACGGGACGTAAACAGGGGCTTTTTCAGACCTGTTTTTTCATTCTCCTGTACCTGCTTGATGTAGTCAAGGGCTTTCAGGACGAGGGCGGCTTTGCCGTTGTTAGCCAACCTCTCCACCTTTCCGAAAATCGAATTGGTGAAAGCGGAACGATAGTAAGGCTCTCCATTATCAACATCGGCACATGCTTTTGCATTGTGGTCAATATCCCGTTTTAACATAAGCCATTCCATGCTCTCCTTTTCTTCGGGGCTTTTGGCATCCTCAATACGTTTTGCCACTCTCCGGGCGTACTTCTCTCGCCATTCTGAAAACTCGCTCATAGCCTTGTCGTATGATTTGTTTGCCTTTTCGTTCCGTGATGTCGGGAAACGAGCCGGACCAGTAATCATCGCACTTAATATGCGAGAATGCTTGTCGAAAAGAGTAACAACCCAAGTGCGGAACTTCTCTGTGTATTCCTTGTGCTCTTCTTCCGGCAGTTTGCTCAAATCTTTAAGCAACAAATCTTCGTATTGACGGATATAGAGTGCGGCACGTTCCTCCGGGCTGAAACTTGTGTTCTCAAAGGCTCTGACCGCCTTGTCCCACAAATCCTCAAAATTGACTTCATATTTCCAAGCAACGACCTCCCACTTATTCAGTTCAATATCAATATCACGAATTTGTAAGCTGTCATTGCCTTGTTTGGCAACGTGCATGAACGAGTGACTTAACAACCCGGTGCTGGTCTTTGAACCTCTAAAGTTCCATTCGTAAACGCCCATTTCGGGGGCTTCAATCAGTTTTACCTGTGCTGCTCTGTGGCAGTTTTTTCTTGTCAAAATAATCTTTTCCATGTTGTTGTGGATTTATAAAGTGAATATGATGTAACGTACCCCGTAGCTGTTGTAATCATACGATATGCGGAAGCCCTCGGAAGTTGCGAAGCCTATAACCGCCTGTTCATGGCTCATTCGGATTGTGTTACCGCCTTTGAGTTTGGTTTCGCTGATATGCTTATCACAAATAAAGCAAGCCCGTCCTGACAAACTGCCTTGTATTCTTTCGCTGATTACTTTGATAAATTCCTCCTTGGTGAAAGGTAGGGTCTGCATCATTTCTTGACGTAATTTTTCTGCTGCTGTCATGGCTATGAAGTTTATTGATTGATGTAATAGTCAATTTTCTCTTTGATAGAGGCAGCAAAAGCAATTCCCTTATCCCCGAATGCTTGCGCCTCACTACAGATGCCGTCCTTGTAGGTAAGGCAGCAGAATGTGCCATCGGGCAGGTCAATGCCCAAACGGGGTCTGCCCCAAAACATATCAATCTCAATTTTGGGTCTGCGCTTGCTATCGTCCTTGTCCTCCTCGAACATCGGGAGGATGTACTTGCAGGTTGTTATCACTACGGGCTTGCCAGCCATTGCAGCCACCGCCCTATTGCCCCAAAATCTATCCCGTAGGGCGTTATGGGCGTTCTTACTTACTTCGATGTAGCCTTGTTCCTTTGCTACCTGTTCTGCTACTATGAGCATCGCTTCATTTTCTGTCATTGTTGTTGTGGAGTTTTGCCCGGCTGGTTAGACCGGGCGTGACCTATCAATAATTTGCTTTTTTCTGCCTTGTGTTCGCAACGAAAGTTTTGTTAGAGCCGTTGAGGTTTATTTCCCCCAGGTTTTCCCAATCTCCGTTAGCCCACGTCTTTGTGATGCAAGAGCCTTTGTATTTATCAAGATTGGCTTTGATAAGTTTCTTTGCTGGAGCGAGCGAGTAGAAAGTGAATGTATCGCTACGTTCTTCTAACTCTACATCATGTTCCCACTTCTTCAACTCTTTGTTGAACCTGTCGCCTATATACTTGTGGCTGACTGGTTCGCTGAAATATACGGTGTAGGTTTTCATACGCTTATTTGTTGTAGAGTGATACCTGTAAACCTCTGCGCAGCTTGCACACGCACTTATCAAGCCCGGCTTTCAGCGCACGGTCGATGAACTTGTTGAGCAACTCAATACCGATAAGGGCGATAAGACCTGCGACACCGACTAACTTGTTGATACGGTTGCCCTCGCCATCCACTCCGTAAACTTTCAGACGGAAGTTTTTATTGATGAACTTGCTCGTGTACTTCAAAATGCTACTCTTTTTCATATCTTCAATTTTTGTTGTTGTGGAAGTGCTTATATCATAAACACACCGCGAAGTTCGGGGTTTATTTTGAAATAACCAAATTTTTTCGGAACTTTTTTATAAACTTTTTTGTTGATTTTGCGTAACCTCCAAGTTTCTTGGCTATTATAAAAATATCCGAATTGAGCAAATTTTCCGCTTATAATATAAGCGTTTCGCAAATTTTGTGTTACCTTTGCATAAACTAATTAGTTTATAAGCATGAAGAAAGAAATTTTAGACGCACTGAAAGCCAAATTTGTGGGGGTCAGTGAAGCGATTTTGAACAGGATTGCCGACAAACTCGCCAAGACTGTAACAAAGCAGGAAGATGTTGCAACCGCTGTTGAGGGGGTAACATTCCAGCAAGTTCTCGAAAGTTACGGAGATAGCCGTGCTACGGAAGCGCAGCAGACAGCAGTCACCAACTACGAGAAAAAACATGGTCTGAAAGACGGAAAAAAGGTCGAAGAGCCGAAACCTACGGAGCAGCCAAAGCCTAATGAGGAAACAAAGCCCGGTGAGGAGGAAATGCCTGCTTGGGCAAAAGCGTTGGTAAAGTCCAACGAGCAACTTCTTGGTGAGGTCGCTGCCATGAAAGGTGAAAAGGTTGCTACAAGCCGCAAAGCATCGCTTGAAGCAATCCTGAAAGACGCTCCTGAAAAAATCCGTCAGCGTTACGAAAAGGACTTTGCACGTATGACTTTCAAGGATGATGAAGATTTTACCAACTGGATTGGGGAAATCACTCCTGATGTCGAAGCCATCACGAATGAGTACCAAGCAAAGGGCGGTGTTGTAACAAGACCGAAAGCAGGTGCAGCCGGAGGCAAGGGCGAGGAGAAGAACCCGTACTTGGAGGCTCGCATCAAAGAACGTGAGGCGGCAACGGCAACCCCCGCCATTCAAGGGTTGGCAACAGAAACTACCAAATAACAATGGAAGTAAATTTCAAACACCAAGACCCTGCCAAAGTTGAGCCTATCTACATTGAGCAGGTATTCGCTGAAAAGCCCGGAGGTGGATTGGTAGAAAATCCATCTTTCGATGCTCCCCCCACAACCGCTGTCGGGGAGAAAAACGGAAAGTTCGTGCTGATTAAGGGCTACCGCCTTGTCGGTGCAGTCGCTAAAGCGGACACCACAATCAACATCGCAAAGGGCAGCGGCATTGCCATGGGCGATGTTATCGGCATTGGCAAAAAGGCAGTCGCTTGTACCGCTGTCGATACCTCTGCCGAAGACAAGGATGTCGTAACGGTAACGCTCGGTGTCGATATTGATGCCGGGACTGTCCTCTACCAAGCAAAGGCGGCAAGTGCAGATGCGGCAGAGCCTATCTACACTCCCGTATTTGTTACAGGCAACCGCCTCGAAGCAAACGAGGGCGACCAGTCCGTGCGCCTTATCAACGGTGCGAATTTGAGAAAGGAAACGGCTAACATAGCCAGCGAGGTAGCCGCATTGCTGCCAATGATTGCACTTGTGTAAAAGGAGGATTGATATATGGCTATGAACAAACCCCTTTTTGACATCGACCAGCCCGGAATGCAGGTTGCTGTCAATTCATACAAACCGGGTAACGGGCTTGCTTGGCGCACCCTCTTCCCGTTGAAGTACACCCCCAAGTTCGACCTGAAAGGACTGGAGGGCAACGAGGGCATTCCCGTGTCGGCAGACCGTGTCGCATTCAACACGAAAGCTCCCAAAAAGACCCGTAAGACGGTCGGCTCATGGAGCGGAAAGTTGTCTAAGATTGCGGTGAGCCGTGAGAAAGACGAGATTGAAATCAACGAGTACAACGACTTGCAGACTATCGCAGCCGCTAACACGGAGGATGCTGCAACCGCCCGTTACCTGGTTGATATGGTCTATGACGATTTGGACTTCTGCAATAACGCTATGGACTACAAGGTTGAGATTGATGCAATGCGTATCGGCTCAAACGGTATTCAGACTTTCCCGAAGAGCATTGAGGGCGACATGGCTACGGAGGACGTTATCAACTTCAACGTACCCAAGGAGAACTTCATCGGTGTTAAGGTCGCATGGAGCGATGCGGAAAAGGCTGACGGCTTGAAAGATGTTGCGGACGCAGCGGAGAAAATCGGCAAAAAGGGCTTGAAGAAACCCAAGTTTGCGATTTTGGAGAAAGCCAAGTTTGAGGAGCTTATCCAGCAGAAGTCCGTTGCTCGCAGATTGTTCCCTCGCTACGACCAGAACCTTGTCACCGCTGACATGATTAACCTCTCCAGCGTGAACAGCTACATGAACGGCAAGGGTTATCCCCAGTTCCTCGTGCTTGATACCTACGCAACTATCGAACACAAGGACGGTTCACAGGAAACTATCAAGCCTTGGAACATCAATACGGTTGCGCTGGCTCCCGTGCCGCAGCTTGGCTGGACTTACTACAAGCCTGTGCCGAATGTGCCTAACACGGAGGCGTTGCAGCAGCAAGCATCGTACTACAAGATGACCCGTTACTCCGACCTCAACCCGATGTTGGAGGTTACTATGGCAGAAGCCTACGTTCAACCCGGCTTGATTAACCGTGCTTCACTGGTGTTCATCAACACCACGAACACGAAGTGGAATAACGGAGAAACTGAGTAAACATGAACGTACTGCAATCTTTGAAAAGTCTGTCCGGCTACCCTATCCCATTGGCTACTATTCAAGATGTAGCCGATGAGGTAGGGATTAGCGTTGATGCCGAAACTACGCAGGAACTTCGGGGGAGCAAAGAGTTCAAACGTGCGAAAGCCCGTGTGTACCTCTACCTCTCGAAAGCCCCCAACGTATCGCAGGGTGGCATCACTTACAGTTTTTCGGACGAAGACCGCAGACGTTTCAGGAATGAGGCAGAGAGCATCCTTGACGAGATAGGCGATGATGCCAACGGATTAGGAGTTACTTACGGATATAAAGGTGAGGACTTATGATTATCGAAAACGGAACATTGCAGATTGTCAAAAAGGCTGGTGGCGGCATGGCTCACGGAAAGCCCGTTCCCGTTGTGGAAACACTGGGAGACCCGATAGCCTGTAACATCAAGACCCTGCATGACAACAAGAGAGGCAAAATCATTGACAACGTGTTTACACAGGCTTCATTTGAGGTTTTGATTGACCCTCTCGACTGCCCCCACTTCACGGATGAAACGGTCATTCTGACCGACAACCGGGGGACGGAGATAGGCAAGTTCCAAGTGCAGGATGTTCAACACCTCGACTATGTAGAGGCTGTAAAAGTTACCGTATGAGCGTAAAGAGGCTTACACCCAAAGGACACGCAAAGGAATTTGTGGATAACCAAATGGCTCTGAAAAGGCAGGTTATCATCAACAACTATATGTACGTTGGTGAAGCAGCGTTGGAGGTAGCCCGGACACAACACAAGTACCACCGTCAAACGGGCAACCTTACCAGTTCCATAGGCTACTGCATATTGGATAACGGAAAGGTGCTTGCGATGAGCAAGTTCGAGGTTGTAGGCAACGGCAAGAAAGGTGCGGAAGAGGGGCGCAAGTTCCTCCGTAAACTTATAAGGGAAAATTCAAAGGGGCTGGTGTTCATCATGGTTGCAGGAATGAGTTACGCCAACTACGTGGAGGCAATGAGCCTCGATGTGCTGGAGTCCGCAGAAATGCTTTCCAAGAAGATGCTCCCCAAGTTGTGCAAGGCATTAAAGTTATAGCAATGGCAAGAAAGGCTACATCAAGAATTGAGCAGGAAATGTACGATGCGCTCGAACATTTTTTTGAGGGGAAAATTTCGGGTGAGTTCTACCCCAGCGACTGCCGCCCGGCTGATTCCAACGTGGAGGATGCGGTGCTTACCGTTTCCAACGCTACGGCAGAGCAGATACAGGACGGTATCGCAAGGATAAACATCTACGTTCCCGACCTCGATAACGGAAGTGGGCGACCCGTCCCTGACAAGGAAAGACTAATAGCCCTTTCCGAACTTGACGAGCAGATAATTGACGTGCTTAACGGGGCTGACACCGACTATGAATTTGACCTTGCAAAAGGCACTGAAACGATAAATGCGGAGGCTATAAAGCAGCATTTTGTGAACATAACAATAGAATTTAATCACGTAACATTTAACTGATATGGCAAAAAGACAGAAAATCATTATGGCTTGGTCGAAGTGTACCATTGAGATTGCACCGACCGGGGCTGACGATGCTTTCAACGGCACTGAATTGAAGTCTATTGGTGTTATCAAAGACAAGTCCACCACGCTTGAACCGTCTGACGGTGACGCTCTCGAAATGAAAGCCACCGGGGGCGAGACGGTCGCCAAGGAAGTGCAGGAGGGCGGCTTCACTCTGAAAACCCGTGTCATTGAGCCTGACGAACTTTACAGCACCCTTAAATTGGGTGAGGAAGTTACCGCAGAGGGTGAGGACAAGGGCGACTTCAAGGTGAAAACCCACCTTGTTGATGGCGACTGGTCTGTTAAGGTAACGCCAAAGAACGTAGGCGCACGAGGTATCAAAGTACCTCTTTCCTCTATTGCTTTCAAGCCGGGTTACTCCGAAGAGGACGGTAACTACGCAGACCTCGAATTTGAGATTTTGAAGGGTGCGCAGGATTACTGGTACAGTCGCTTCAAGAAAGTTGCTCCAACAGGAGCGTAAACGGCAGGGGCTTTCGTCTATTAGGTAAGACGCACCCACGGGTGAAACCGGGTTCGACCCCCGGAAGCCTCTCTAATTAAAAACATATCGACATGGAAACGATAGAAAAGAAAGTAGCAGACACCATCTTGCAGCGTTCAAGCGACAGCTTGGAGATAGACGGGAACGTGTACCCCATTGCGCCCCCGTCCACCGCAACAATCATACTCATTTCGGAACTGATTGCCGGGATGCCGGAGGTCAGGATTGATGCCGACAACATCTTGTTTGAGGTCTTGAACAAGGCTAAAAACTGCAAGGTGCTGGGCAAGATTGTGGCGACCCTCATTCTCGGTGCAAAGAGGGTGAACGAGCATAGAAAAGTGCTTGTAGATAAGGTTGTCCCCAAGCGTGTGTTCTCGTGGAAGAGATTGCGCTTGGAAACGGTCTATTACCGCAAGGAGCAGGTGGAGGTGGACGAGTTGGAACACCTCTCAACGCTGGTGTTGGAGGGCTGCTCGCCTAAAACGCTCCGGGAACTTGTTACCAAACGGCTCAACAACTTGGAGATTAGCGATTTTTTCGGGCTTACCACTTCCCTCAGCGAAGCAAATCTGCTAAAAAGGACAAAGGAAGTGGCGACAGCATCTGGGGAATGATTTATAGTTGGGCAAAGATGCTCAACACCACCCCCGATTATGTCCTTTACGAAATGAGTTACGAAAACCTGCTCATGTACGGTTACGCAGCCCCCTCCTACGATGATGAGGAGGCAGAGGAATGGGACGATAGGCTGGATGCCAACAACCCCGATAATTTCAACGATAACGCAGACGAGGAAGAGGAATTTATATGAATACGAGTGACGGAAGAGAATACTACGGCTTTGGGATAGACAATTCCCAACTGCGCAGAGAAGCGCAACAGGCTATTGACATATTTGACGGCATCGGAAGCACAGCCGAAGCAGAGGGCGCACGTATTGATACCGCTTTCCGCAGAGCCGGGCAAGCGGTGGTCGCCTATTTCTCGGCACAGCAACTTTACTCTTTCGCCAGTTCGGTAATCAAGACCCGTGGCGAGATTGAAGCCCTTGAAATATCCTTTGAAACCCTGTTGGGCAACAAGGATAAGGCAAAGGAGTTTTTCGGTGAGATTAAGGATTTTGCCGTCAATACACCTATGCAACTGGGCGACCTCGCCAAAGGTGCGCAAACGCTCCTCGGCTTCAATGTCGAGGCAGAAAAGGTCATGCCCATACTCCGGCAGATAGGCGATATTTCAATGGGTAGCAGCGAGAAATTCAACTCACTTGTACTTGCTTTCTCGCAGATGTCCTCCACGGGCAAACTGATGGGACAAGACCTGTTGCAGATGATTAACGCAGGTTTCAACCCCCTTGTGGAAATGTCGAAAATCACGGGCAAGAGCATTTCGGAACTTAAAGACGATATGTCGGCAGGGGCTATCTCGGCAGACATGGTCGCAGAGGCTTTCGCCCACGCAGCCGGGGAGGGCGGCACGTTCAATGGTATGCTTGAAAAGCAGTCGAAAGGTCTGCAAGGCGCAATTTCCAACCTGCAAGGGGCTTGGGATGATATGCTCAACGATATAGGCTCTAAACAGCAGGGCGTGTTCGTGGACGGCATCAGCCTTGCCACGGAAGCAATCAAGCATTACGAGTTGTTCGCCAATGCCCTCCTTGCTATTGCCGCAGCATACGGAACGTATAAAGCCATACTTGCCGCAGTCGTTGTCATTCAGAAAGCGCAAGCCCTCGCAGATAACATTCGCCTTGTTATGATGTTCCGCAAGGAACTGGGACTGCTTACGGCAGCGCAACAGGCGTTCAATATCACCGCTTGGGCAAATCCTTACGTGCTGCTCGCCGCAGCAATTGTGGGCGTTGCTACGGCTCTCTACCTCTACGCTGATACAGCATCAAACGCTGAAAAGGCGCAGGAAAAACTCAACGAGCAGAAAGACGAGTTCCAAAAGAAACTGGACGAGGAGGCGCAAAAGGTCAATGAACTTATATCTATCATTCAGGACAAGACGGAAACCGACTATGCCCAGTTGAAAGCATACGAGGAACTGAAAAAGGTCTGCCCTGCCATTACCGATGCGTACACCCAAGAGAAACTTGCCGCCCTTGAACTGACCGAAGTCCGCAAGGCTCTCAACGAGGAAATGGAGCGCAAGACCTACGAGAACGCACAGCAGAATTTGCAGCGTTACACATGGCTGCTTTCGGAGGCTTCACAAGCGGAGGGCAACTGGACGAAGATGTCAAAGGAGGCGCAGGATGCCATAAGGAATGAACTTGGCACGGGACTTTTGAAAAACAAGGTTGAGCAACTGAAAGATGTTGTTAAGGGCTACCAAGAGCAGGTCGATGAGATAGAGCGTGTCAAGAAAGAAGCCGAAGAGAAAGCCAAGCCCATTGAAACAAAAATCGTGGAGGCGAAAGCCGACCTTGAACAGATACAAAAGGAGTTTGACAAGGCAAAGGCAAAACTTGAAGAGGAACAGGCAAAGACCAAAAAGCAGTTCGGGGAACAAGTAATGACCTTTTTCTATGAAATCAAGTTCCGAATGGCGCAAGGCAACCTGAAAAAAGCGCAGGACAAGGTCGCCAACCTCGAAGCCGAAAAAGCCGCACAGACTACCTACGAGCAGGATTACAATGCAGCGGCAAAGGCTTGGAAACAAGCCAAGAAGAAACTTGATACAATTAAACGGGACAAGGCAAAATATACCCAAAAGCAGTACAAGGATGCTGCCGATGCAGAAGAAAAAGCCCGTAAAGCCTACAAGAACCTGGGCGGTGAAATCACCACCACAAAACAGGACAAGAGCGCAGCCGACAAAGCCAAGCGTGACCGTGAGGAATACGCAAAGAAAATGGCGAATTTCAAGCGTTTGACCGCCTCCCAAGCCGTTGAACAGGCAAGGGCTGAAAAGGATGCGCAGTATGCCGTAGAACAAGCCCGTATTGATGCCATGCAGGACGGGTCAGAAAAGATATTGGCACAAATGGCTCTCGACCACAAACGGGAACTTGAAATGCTCGACCGTGAGAAAGCCGACTACCTGCAACGCAAGGTGGATAACGCCCGTGCTTTGTTCGAGGCTAACCCGGCTAACAAAGGCAAGGTTTTCAATGGTTCTAACATTACCCTCACCCCGGAAGAGAACGCCAGCTTTGCGCAGCGTAAGAAGTACACGGAGCAGAAGCAAGCCAACGAGGGGCAGGAACTTGTCGAGCGGCAACGCACCACCATGAATGAGTACCTGAAAGAATTTGGGGACTACATGGAGAAGCGACAGGCAATCATAGACCTGTACAACGCTCAAATGGCAAAGGCTACCACGGAGGGCGAGCGGCTTTCATTGTCCGCTACCATGAAGCGTGAGTTGTCGGAACTGGATATAGAGGCAAAGAAAAGCACCGCAGCCATAAGTCGCTTGTTCGAGGATATGACCGACAAGACGGTCAAGAATATGCGTGATATAGCCGATGCCGGGGAACAGGCTCTGCAATTCCTTATTGCCGGAGAATGGGACGATGCCAAGGGTATTGAGTTCGGTATGTCGCAGGAAACTTTCGACACCCTCCGTAAGTCCCCGGCAGAACTGGAGAAGATACGCAAGGAAATCAAGCAAATCCGTGAGGAAGCTGACAAATCGGACACCGCTTTCAACAAGATGGCTAACGGGTTGAAAAAGGTCTTTGCCGCTGGTAACGATACCAAGAAGTTGAAAGATGGCTTGGGAATGATTGAGGACGGCTTGAACGATGTAATGAACGTATCCGGATTTCTCCAAAACAGCCTTTCCGACCTCGGTGATGCTTTAGGCTCTGATGCCCTGAAAGGGGCGGCAGACGGTATCAGTGCGGCTATGGATGTGGCTAACGCTACGATGTCCGGGGCGCAAGCCGGGGCGATGTTTGGTCCTTGGGGCGCAGCGGCAGGAGCGGCTATCGGCTTGGTTTCCTCCCTCGGCTCTGCAATCGCAAAATTGCACGATGCCAAGCACGAGAAGAAAATCAAGAAGTTGCAGGAGCAAATCGAGGTACTGGAAAAGTCCTACGACAAGTTAGGCCGCTCCGTTGAAAAGGCTTACTCAAAGGATGCCTCAAAGATGATTGAGCAACAGAACACGTTGCTCGAACAGCAAAAGGTGCTTATCCGCAATCAGATAGCGGAAGAAAAGAGTAAGAAGAAAACCGACTGGGACAGGATTAAGGAGTGGGAAAATCAGATTGAAGAGATTGACCAACTCATAGCCGACAACAAGGAAAAGGCGGTTGATGCCATTTTCGGAGAGGACTTGAAATCAGCCATTGACAATTTCTCCAGTGCCTATGCGGAGGCTTGGGCATCGGGAGGGGACAAGGCAAAGTCCGCAAAGGATGTCGTGAGGAAGATGATGCAGCAGATGGTTACGGAAAGCATCAAAGCCGCTATCCAGTCCTCAAAGAGCATGGAACAGATACGTCAAAAGTTGCAGGAGTTCTACGCTGATAATGTCCTTTCCCCGTGGGAGCAGGACTACATCTACCGAATGGCTGAAAATCTGCAAAAGGAACTTGATGACCAGTTCGGGTGGGCTGACAGCCTTATGTACGAGGGTTCATCAGCATCGCAGGACAGCACCAAGAGGGGTTTTGCCACCGCCAGCCAAGACAGCATAGACGAACTGAACGGACGGTTTACGGCTATACAACTCAACTCGGAGGCGAATAAAATCACGCTGATTACGATTAGCGATGATGTAAAGATTATCCGCTTGCAGGTGATAGCCAACCGGGAAAACATGGAAGAGATTAGAAATTTAGCCTTGCTCGCAGTCGGGCATCTTGAAACGATAGCCAAGAACACGAAGCAGTTGTTTGAGATGAACGAGCGGTTGGGCAAGATTGAAAAAAATACACGGAAGTTATGATAAAGGAAATAATGAAGTCGGCATCCCTTTACGGGGCTTGCAGTGGTTCGGGAAAGGTGAGCGACTGGAGAAGCCTTGCTTGGCTCTTTTTCTCCCCACAGGGGCGTGAGTTCTGCGAGGAAAAGAATTTCCCCAGCCTCTCCATGTTCCAGCGCATGAAACCGTACAACGTGGAGCAATTTGGCGTTTTCGTTGATTTAGGGCGTGTTTCTCGCTCAAATGATAAAGATATTGCCTTGATAGGCGATACGTGCGGAGAATTGAAATTTGACGAAAATAAGGTAGTCCACAAGGTCATGCTCATGCACGGGGCGAAAGCCCACATAAAGGCAAGCAATTACGCTGTCCTCCTGATAGTAAACGTAGGGGGCTGCGAGGTAACTATTGACAAGGACGAAACGGTGATTGTACTATGAGAGGCGAGTGTTACATAAACAATAAAGATGCGCACGATGAATGGGGCTTGATATTCGGTGAAACATCACTCACCGCCTTACTGACCCCTGCCCCGGTAAAAGGGTACATCGAGAATAAAAGTGCGCTCATACACGGCAAGCAGGTCTTGTCGGGCGAGGAAAATCCCCCGAAGATTGACGAGAGGGACTTGCAGCTTGTGTTTGCTATCAAAGCCAAGAACCTGACGGAGTTCCTGACAAAGTACAGCAATTTCGTGAAAGAACTTGAAAAGGGCAAACTGAACATACGCACGAAGTACCAGCCGGGCGTGGTGTACCACCTCCTTTATGTTTCCTGCCAGCAGTTCAAGCAGTTCAATGGACGGCTTGGGAAATTCATCTTGAAGTTGAACGAACCTAACCCAAAGAACAGAGTATGATTGATATAAGGGACAAAAAGGGCAACATACGCTATTCGGTTGAGGTTTCGGAGCGGAGCGTGTACCATAAGGAACTTATGGCAGAGGAATACGTGCTTTTGACCTTTGAAACTGAAAGGCTTGTGCATCTGCGGAAAGGCGACTACATCGAAACGGAGTTTGGGCGTTTCGAGATTGTTACCGTTGATAAGCCGCAGCGCAATGTCAGTTCCGATGGCGGTTGGTCGTATGAACAGAAGTTCTGCCCACCTTGGGCAAAATGGGTGAACCGCAAGATGTTCTACAACCGACAGAAAGGCAGTGAGAAAGCATGGAAAATGACCCAACTGCCCAAGTATTTCATGCAGATACTCGTTGACAACCTCCGTGAAGCCGGGTTTGGCGATTGGAGTTACACGATTGATGCCAGCCTCACGGAAATGAAGTTGGTTGAGTTCGACAGCACCAACCTACTCGATGCCCTGACACTGATTGCCCAAACGTGGGAAACGGAGTGGTGGATAACTGATAACGTGATACATCTGTCAAAATGCGAGTACGGTAGCCCGGTCGTGTTCGAGGAGGGCGATGTGGTAAACGGAATGGAGCGTGAGGACGGGCAGGACACAGACTATATCACCCGGCTCTATGCTTTCGGCTCTACCCGTAACGTGCCGCAGGATTACCGCAAGAACGAAGATGACAGCCTTGTTATAGAGGGCGTTGTTGAACGTAGGTTGAAACTTCCTGCCGGGATAGACCACATAGACGCTTGGGACAATATGCAGCCCGAAGATGTGGTTGAGGGAATTGTCGTGCTTGATGAGATTTACCCCCACCGTGTCGGCACGATGTCTAATATCACCACAAAGGAATACACCGATAAGGTGGAACAAGAGGACGGCAGCACGGAGGAAGTGAAATGGAACGCCTACCGCTTCAAAGATACGGGCGTGAAGTTCTCAAAGGAGTACATCATACCCGGTGAGGAACTTCGCATCATCTTCCAGTCGGGAACGCTTGCCGGAATGGACTTTGCCGTTACTTTCAACCCGGACGGGCTTGCAGAGAGCCAAAGCGGTGCGCAGTTGTGGGAGATTGTCAGGAATGAGGACTACGGGATTGCATTGCCAAGCGAGAACTTCAAGCCCTCGAATGGCGACACGTACATCCTTTACGGTTACGACACTAAATTTGTTTCCGACAGGCTCATTCCGCAAGCCGAACAGGAGTTACTGGCAAAGGCTCACGAGATTATCTTGAAGAAGAGCCAAGACAAGTCCATATACAACTGCCCGACCGACCCTGTGCGTTGTGCCGGGTACAAGGAGCGCAACGGGGAAATGGTTTACCTGCCCTCCGATGTCGTGGACTTGGATATTGGTCAGGCGGTGGAGTTGCGTAATGAGGGCTACTTCGATAACGGCTACCGTATCAGCCGTGTGCGCTCCTTTGAGAAGCGTTTGGATAACCGATATAGCTGTACCTATACCGTTGGCGAGAGCGCAGCCTATTCAAGCCGGGCGGCACTTGAAGAAAAGGTCGATTCAATCACCTACAACAATACGCAGTATTTTTCAGGTGGAGGCAGTGGCGTGTATGTTATCAAGCGGCACGATGGCACTACCCCCAGCGACCACAACGTATATTCCTCACTTCGTGCCAAGTCGGAGTTCCTGCATAAAGTAAACCCCGATGTCGCCACTGGTCTAAAGAAGTTCCTTGACGGCATAGAGGCTGGTTTTTACGAGGAGGGCGTGTCGGGCGGCAAGTTCGACAAGGACGGAAACTTGGAGGCGCACAGCCTACTTGTACGCACCCTTGCCAAGATTGCGACCGCAATTGTCGGGCAGATAGGCTCGGAGAAGTTTGTTGACGGCTTTTTCGGTGAGGGCTTCCAAATATGGAAGATGCTCGCAACAGGCGACTGGAGCATGACGATAGACCGCCTGACCGTGCGCAAACTTATGACCGTGTACGAGCTGCTTATTGCCAAGATTAGGGCGGTAGGCGGTCAGTTGGTCGTGTCTGCTGGAAACGGCAAGATAAAGACCGTGGAAACTGACGAGAGCGGAGAAAACTACCTTATCAAGTTCGAGGACACGAACACATTTGCGGAGGGCGACCTGATGCGCTGCCAAGTGTGGACGGGTTCGGGCATCAAATACTACTGGGTGCGTGTTTCCTCTTCTGACGGGGACACCATAACCGTGCCTATTTCTGAATTTGAGGGGGTGCAGCCGGAAGAGGGGGACGAGTGCGTGCTGATGGGTAACACCGATAACCCGTTGCGCCAAAACCTTATCAGCATATCCGCAACGGAGGACGGACAGCCACGCATTGATGTCCTGAACGGGGTAAAGACAAAGAATTTCGAGGGCTGTTTGCGTGCGAGGCTGGGCAATCTTGATGGGATTAGTGATAACGCTTTCCCTGCCGATAATCAGCCTCACGGGGATGGTCTGTATGCCGACAATGCATATTTGCGAGGTACGTTTGTCCTCTCTACTGGCGAGGATGTCAAGACGAGGTTTGAGATACTGGAGGGGCGCATAAGTTCGGAAATTCAGTCCGTTGAAAAGGAACTTATGGCATACGAGAGTTACTTGCGTAACGCCTACTTCAACGACAACATGGACGGTTGGGAAACAGACAACGGTGTAACTTTCTTCCTCATAGGCAACAAATGGATATGGCTCAACGATAAGCCCTACGCCAATAAGACCGCCTACACGGGAATAATGACCGACCGCAACCGCACCGTGCTGTATATCAAGAACCGCTACCTGTTGCAGCGCAACGAGAACTTCGAGAGTCACCCCGTATGCGATGAAAAGGACATTGACGGAATGTTTCTGCCCAAGAAGTTCTACCTGTCTTTCTTCTACCGTTGCATCACACCCGGCACGCTCAAAATCGAGTTCGAGGGAGCAAATCAGGAGGGGTTCAGCCCGTTTGAAATGCTTTCCGTGAACCAAGAGATTGAGGCAACGGGCGAGGAGTATAAGACCTTTGAGGCAACGGGCTTATGGAACGGCACGGGCGACTTCCGATTGTCGTTCTCGGGTGAAATGTACCTGTATGCCGTCCGGCTTTCCCTTGACCGCATCGCAGACATCGAGCAGCGTTACAAGACTTTCTTTGAGCAGACCGACAAAAAGTTTACGCTGGCTGCGGAGGAACGTGCGGAAACCACACGGAAACTGGAAGAGTACCACACAGAAATGACGATTACAGCCCGTGAGATACGCTCCGAAGTGTCTGAAAGTCTTACCGACCTTGAAACGGGAATGACCGATAAACTGAACACGGCTATTGAGCAGACTGCGGAACAAATCAGCCTTGTTGCATCCCGATTTAACGAGGATGGCAGCATCAAGAATACAGCTGGACTTGTTACCACGGCAGAGGCAAACAAGATGTTCGCTTTCGATTCAGCAGGTAATTTGGTTTCGTTCATTGAACAGACTGCATCAAGTATCAAGATAAAGGCAAAAAATATTGCGTTGGAGGGACTTGTAACCGCTAATGGAAAATTCAAGATATTGGAAGACGGCAGCATCATTGCCCAAAACGGAAAATTCATCGGAGAAATTGAAACGCAGAAAGGGCTGATTGGCGGCTTTGAGATTGCTTCGGGGCGCATTGGCTCTGCCACAACTTCGGATAACGACTACGGAGGAGGGTTAGCCATATATGACGATTTCTTCCGGGTCGGTGCTGGCAACGGTTATGTCATGTTTGGAGATGATGTGATTCCATCTTCAGCCGGAGGCGCATTTACAGCAGCAGGTAGAATTGTCAATACTCATCCAAATACATCCGGCAACTATGGCTTTGACCAAGCCAATTATGGATTGTTTATCAGTGTGAGCGGTGGGACAAAAAATTATGGAATAAGCTCAAACGCAGCATTGATGGCTCCAGCATTTATTAATACTAAAGCTAAGCTGTTAACGTTCAGTGGGTCTACTTACTCTATTGATTTTTCTCAAAATAATATTATTTTGCTGTATTATAACAATCCTAACTATAGTAGCATTGAAGTCACTCTTCCTACAGAAAGTTCAGTTGCAAGGCAATTTGGGTTAAGTTCTTTGCCTACAGATTTTGCAGCTACTGTAATTTTTCGAGTAAGAACTGGCTCTAAAAGAATTATACTAAAAGGAATATACAATCAAAATGAAGGGACACAAGATTATGCTATGGAGCAAGGAGATTCTGTTATGCTTTTAATTACAAAAGCAGATGGATTTAGGTATCAGATTATTAACTATTCATCATAACAAAATGGCAAAATTAAATTTCAAATCTTTCTGTGTTTACACAAGCGTAAGCAAGAAAACCAAAAAAGAAGTCGATGTGCGAGAGATATTTGCCGACTTGCTCTACACAGGGGTGAACGGCATCCGCTCACACGCCCTTGCATTGAAGATATTTCAGAGTGAGGGAGAAACGAGTTTTAGCAATGAAGAGGTGGCACTAATTCGGAGTACAGCCGAAAAAATGTGCATTCCGGGTTTCATTGACGGATTGATTGAACAAATTGAGAATACGGGGGAAAACGAGGGCGATACGCAGTCTATTAACCCCATAAAATAATAACAATATGGCTATTACAGATGCGGAAAGAAAACAAATCGTTCAAGATGTACTTGCACAGGTTAAGGCTGCATCGCAGGGCGTGAACGAGTTGGAGGAGGTTTCAACCCTTGACGGGGTTAAGACCCTCCCGGCTATGAAAGGTAACAAGGTTGTAGCAGCCCCCGTGTCGCTGTTGGGCAAACCTGCCACCGATGCGGCTGCAAAGGCAACGGAGGCGGCAAATAAGGCTGTCGAAGCTACGACCCGTGCCGATGCAGCGGCTACCCTTGCCGCAAACAAGGCAGGAGTTGCAGAAACGGCAGCAGGAACGGCTAACGAAGCAGTCGGAAAGGTAAACACCGCCCTCGGCAACCTCGGAAATGTCGCTGGCGAGTTGAGGGGTACGATAGTGAACGTGAACCGGGTGCTGAACACTACAACCAAGTATGCGGACATCACGGCAGCGGTTAATGCTATTGTCGCAGCCAACATCATGGAGGCAAAGCAGGACGGGGTCGTGTTCATTTTCAACACGGCTAAGGGCTGGGCTTGCAAGCAGTTCTCGGGCAACACGGCTACGGAGTTCAACAACGCTTCCAAGTGGAAGGACTTTGGGGGTGGTTCGGGCAGCGGTTCGGGGTTCTACAATGTTACTGTTGAGCAGCCTTTGGGCAGCGGCTACTACACAAAGGAAACGGCTGTGGCGTCTCTTGCCGGGGCTGACATAGCAGACGAGGCGAAACTGGGCATGATTATCACTTTCGAGGTCAGCGCAGGGAAATGGGCTGATTACCGCTTTGCCGGAACAAGCGTCAGCAGCTTCCTCACCCCCGGAGCGTGGGAAGAGTACGGGGGCGCAGGTGCGGTCAAGCAGATAACATTCAACGGTGAGAAAAAGACCCCTGACGATGCCGGAAACGTGGTTCTCAACGTGGATGTTCCCGAAGTGGACGAAACCTTGAACCTCGATTCCACTAACCCTGTTCAAAATGCCGCAGTAACGGCAAAACTGAACGAGGTGGATGCTGGTACGCTTTTCGGCAGCGAGGTAACGGAGAATGACGATAACACGGTAACGGTGAGCCTTAAAAGCAAGTCGGCAACCATTACGGAATTTACCATACCAGCCGGAGGCGGTGGAGGCGGTGAAACCGGGTCGGCAACCAAAATCGTGCTTTCCTCTTCCGTTGATAACCCGATTATCAAAGAGGGCGGCAGTTCCATACTGACCTATACCTACGACCACCAATATACGGGTGGCGATGAAGCCGGGCAATCCACTGGGCAGAGGGCGAACATAACCATACAGATGAAGCGAGGTGTGCAGACGGTTTTCACCCAGTCCTACACCAATGTCGCAAAGGGCAGTTACAGCCTTGACATATCCAAGTACCTGCTGCTCGGTACGACTGACATCTACGTGAAAGCAGAGGTTACGGACATCGAGGGCAAGAAGCAGACCAAGCAGGCATATTCATCCGTTAAGGTGGTTACGCTGGCTCTCTCCACTTCCTACAACCTTTCCAACAAGGTAGCGCAGGGCGGCTACGGAACGCTTGAAACCGTGTCAATACCGTTCACCGTTTCGGGTGCAGGAACAAAGGTCGTGACCCTCTATGTGGACGGCAAGCAGCAGAACGCACAGACCGTAACCAAGTCCGGCATCACCAACGGCAACTTTAACCTCTCGTTGAGTACCCTTGCAGCCGGGCGGCATACAATCCAAATGGTTGCGGAAATGGATGCCTCGGACGACCTTACAATCAAGTCCGAAAGTATCTACTTTGACATCCTGAAAGCCGGAAGTTACAAGCCTTTCATCGGTACGCTGTTGCGCCACGCTGACGGGCGTATCTTCACGAGCGACCACCTGACCCCGACAATCGAGGTAGGGCAGTATGAGAAGATGGATTTTGAGTTCATCGCATACGACCCCGACAAGACCCCGGCTGATATGTCCGTGTTCCGTGACAACGTGAAGACACAGACGGTCAGTGTGCCAAGAACGGTGCAGATATACACCAACCGCTACACCTCGCAAGGCAAGACCAATATGCGTTTCGAGTGCGGCACAACGCTGTACCCGTTCTACATTGATGTTAAGGCTTCAAGCATCGACATCGAGGAGATTACCGCAGGGCAGGTGCTGAAACTTTCAGCCGCAGGTCGTAGCAACACGGAGGAAAACCCGGCACAATGGGAGTACAACGGTATCATGACCGCTTTCAACGGCTTTGACTGGAGCGGTAGCGGCTGGACGGGCGAAACATTGAGGATGCAGAACGGGGCAAACATTGAGATAGGCTACAAGCCCTTTGCCTCGGATGCCACCCCCAACGGGGCGACCTACGAATTTGAGTTGCGTTGCTCCAACATCACGGACAAAAAGGGCGTTATCCTGTCCTGCATGGAGGGCGGCATCGGCTTCCAAATGACAGCGGAAGAGGTGAAGATGATAGCCTCCAACGGCTCATCGGTAAACACTCCTTTCGTGCCTGACATGAATTTCCATATCAGCTTTGTAATCCAAAAGAAAACGGACACAAGGCTTATGGAGTTGTACGTGAACGGTGTGCGATGTGGTACGAAGCAGTATGCCGGAACGGAGAGCCTTTTGCAGCCCAACCCTGTGAACATCACCGTAAGTTCGGAGGCGGCAGATGTAGATATGCGCTCAATCCGTATCTACGAAAAACCCTTAACTGATGATGAAATGCTTGTCAATTTCATGGTTGACCGGGAAACGGTCGAGGAAATGGTTACGCTTTACAATTCCAACGATGTAATGGACGATGAGGGCGTTTCTGTAGATATGGAGAAATTGAGAGCACAGGGTAAGTCCGTGATGCGTATCGTGGGCGATGTGGAACTTGTCAATCAGACCAACAACAAGAAATTTGAAGTCCCGGTTGACATATACTTCTACTCGGCATACGGCAAGGAGTACGACTTCATCGTTCGTGGCGCAGGGCTTCGCATACAGGGGACATCATCCACAACGTATCCCCGAAAGAACTACCGCATATATTTTGACCGCATGGAAAAATACGGCACAACGCTTGAAGTGAACGGAAAGGATGTACCCAGCCTTGAATATAGTTTCAAACCGGGTGCAAGACCTGTTAAAATTTGGTGTTTGAAAGCCGATTTCTCCGATAGTTCCTCTACCCACAACACGGGTGCTGTGCGCCTTGTCAATGACGTGTGGAAGAAATGCGGCTTCCTGACACCTCCACAACAGGCATATAAGGGTAGCTACGATTTGCGCATTGGCGTTGACGGTTTCCCGATGGATGGATTTTACGACAACGACAGCAGCGGCAATAACAAGTATCTCGGAAAGTTCAATTTCAACAACGAAAAGAGCGACAGCCATGTTGTCTATGGCTTCGAGGGTATCGAGGGCTTTAATGACGAGGCAACACTTGCCGGAAAGGAAAACCCGTGCATCTGCTTGGAGTTCCTGAACAACTCAAAACTGCTCTGCCTGTTCTCCACAAGCGACATGACGGAGTTTGACGATAGTCTGGAGTTCCGCTTCCCGGCTGATGTTACTTGGGGCGATGCTACCGCCTATCAAAAAGGCGCAATTACCCGTTTGTGGAACTGGATAGTAAGTTGCCGGAACAATCCCGATAAGTTCAAAGCAGAGGTTAGCCAATACTTCGATGTAAACAGCCTTTGCGCCTGGTATCTGTTCACGGACTACTTCATGGCGGTTGACCAACGGGCAAAGAATATGATGCTTGCCACTTGGGACGGTCTGACATGGTATTTCCTGCCTTACGATGCTGATACAATCCTCGGTAGCCGTAATGATTCCGTGCTTGCGTACACGTATATCATCACGCACGAGACTTTCGACAACTCCACTGGCTCATACGCTTTTGCCGGACACGATAGCCTCTTGTGGGAACTGGTGCGCACCGCAATGAAAGACAAGTTGATTGAGGTCGCTGGCATTATCCGCTCTAACATGAGTACGGAGGAGGTGCTTACGATGTTCAATGTTACGCAGATGGGTAACTGGTCGGAGCGTGTCTATAACAAGGACGGCTATTTCAAGTACATCCAGCCTCTGACGGAGGGTGTAAGCACAACGGAGGGCGTGAAGTACTACGACTACCTGTATGCCTTGCAGGGAAACCGCTATGCCCACCGCCTCTATACCATTAAAAACCGCTTTGCGCTCATGGATGCGCAGTATGTGGCTGGTACTTACCGTGCGGATAGCTTCGCTTGCTACTTCGGCTACAAGTTCAGCCAGTCGCCCCGTAAGGTGAAAATCACTGCCAGCGAGCGGTACTACTTCGGCTATGGCTACACCAACGGTACGCCTACACAGAGTGCGGTACTTGCAGAAAAAGAGGGTTCAAAGGTGGAACTGACTATCAGCACGGACTTGATTGTGAACGACCCGCAGAACTTCTACGGGGCAAGCCGTATCAGAGACCTTGACCTGACGAATGTGTCCCACGCAATCTTGCAGACCCTTAACCTGAACAACTGTACGGCATTGAGGTCGCTGAACGTAAGTTGCGGCTCAACGCAGAAAACGCTCAATGCGCTGATTGTTACGAATTGTAAGAGTTTGCAGAGCCTCACGATGAACGGCTTGCTTTCCGAAAGTTTCACGAACATAGACCTTTCGGGCAATGCAAAACTGGAGGTGCTTTCAGCCGGGAGCACAGCCCTCAAAAGCGTGTCATTCGCCAAGGGTGCGCCCCTTATGTCGGTCGTACTTCCTGCCACGCTGCAAACGCTGGAACTTGTCAGCCTTAACCGCCTGACCAATGACGGACTGCAACTGGAGGGTACGGACAACATCGACCGCCTCGTGGTAGATGATTGCGCCTCTATTGACTGGATAGCCTTGTTCAACAAGTGTCAAAACGTGAAGTACCTGCGTGTTACGGGCGTGGATATGAAAGACGATGGAACGTTACTCAATCGGCTTATGAAGATAGGCGGTGTGGATGAGAACGGAGGTAACACCCCGACTTGTCGCCTTGTTGGAAAGTGCCAGCTCACTACCTACATTGACGATACGACCTTTGCGCAGATGCAGGAGCATTTCCCCGAATTGCAAATTAGCCAGCCGGAGTACACCGTGATTAAGCACCTTGAACATATCACTGACGGCACGGGCTTTAGCAACCTCGACAACAAGACCGGGTACGACTACGATAATGAGTTTGAGTACAGCGGTCACGTAGCAAAAATCTTGTCAAAGCGTTACCGCTGCCTCGGAAAGAAAACCGCCAACGGTGAGGAAACCATCTGTAGGCTGCACGACAAGCATTCAAGTTATTATAACGATGCCGTGAGCGTGAACTTGGCTACCCCTGCCATTCTTACTGGTGCGGAGGGCGATGTATGGATGTTTGAGCCTCACTACTGGTACAAGGGTGTGAACGACTTCTTGAACAAAGCAAAGTACCGCATTTTCAGTTCTCTTGAAAACGAACCGACAAAGGCAGAAAGCATCAAGTTGATGCAGGATGATTTGGAGGTGAAGCCAGGTTATGCGGTACGCATTCAGGTTGATTACAACACGCTGGCAGAAGCGGAAACACAAGTATCGCAAAATAGTTACTACACGGTAGATGTTAGGGGCTACAAGCAGGTGCGTTTCCCCGGACTTGTTTCGGCTGTTTACGGTGCGTTGTTCCTTGATTCGGAGGGTAACATCATAGAGCGCATGAAAGCCACTTCGGACAGCGGCATAATCAACGGAATGTACCTTTTCAATGCGATTCCGGCAAATGCCGTAAAACTTGCATTCTCGGTAGTAAACAACGCCCCGTTTGACTACGTTCTGCTTACCAAGTCGGAGGATATAGAAGCGATTGAGCCTGATTGGTGCGAACACGTTGAGTGTCTTACAGGTGTATATGAAGCGTTGTTACGTGATGATATGTTGCGCTCTATAAGTGACGTACAATCTTCCGCAAGCATAACGCAGCCGGATTTCAAGCAATATGCGAAGAACCGTGGAAACGGATTTCAGCTTGTCGATTGGGAAATGCACAAGGATGTCTGCAACCTGTTCTACGCCAAATACGGCAAGGCTGATAGCCAAGGTACTTGCGGCTATGGTTCAAACACGAATGGTCGTGCTACGGGACTTACCAACGAGGCAGGAATGACTGACACTTTCGCTAACCCCGATAACCACGAAGAGCAAACGGCATACATCATGGTGGACGGAGCGAAGAAAAACATTCAGTCCCCTAATGTATTGGGTTATGAGAACTGGTACGGCAATAAGGCAGAGTGGATAAATGACACGTTCAACGAGGGCGTGGTGGACTACTCTATGCACATCACTATGCCGGACGGCTCTATCCGCAAACTGAAAGGTGATACTACGGGCGGTGATAGATACCCGATGAATGTAGTGAACGGTCGGCACATGGACGTTTGGGTTGCAAGGGCTGGAGGCTCTACATCAAGTTACTATTTCGATGATAACTATGTTTCAGGCTCTATCAACCGTGTGGTGTATCGGTCGTACTACAATGCGGATGCGTATGGCGGTGTTGCGTGTGCGTACACGCTCAACGATTCATCGTACACGTACGCGTACATTGGTTCTCGGCTTGCCTTCCGTGGAAAAATCGTCATTGCGAAGAGCGTTGCAGCGTTCAAAGCGATTGTCGAAATAGCGTAAGCGAAAGCGGAGCGAAAAAGCGTAAAATCGGGAGCGGAGGCGACCTTGTTGTTCGACCTCCCTCCATTTGAAAAACAAAGGTGGATTTCCCAAAGACACCGTGTGGTGTATCGGTCGAACAACAATGCGAATGCGAATGGCGGTGTTGCGTATGCGAACACGAACAACGATTCATCGAACACGAACACGAACATTGGTTCTCGGCTTGCAAACAATAAGAAATAGAAGCGTTATGCCTCAAAAGTATTCAGGCGTACAACAACGGGGACGTGTCCCCAACGTGGAGCCTGTGGGAATGAGCCTCAGTAACAGCGTGAGTAATCACGGAAAACTGGAAAAGAAAGCGTGGGGTGGAGTTTGGTAGGGACTTATGTCAGCCGAAGAAGTTAGACCCCGAAAAATTGAAGGCAAAAAAGTAAAATGAGAAGATTAGGAAAGACAAGTAACATCATAGAGGAGATTTGCGAATACAGCAACATCTATAACTCTCTCCATGTCGTAATGAGAGGCAGGAAACGGAAGAAAAGCCGTGTCGGTCGCTGGATTATGGCGCATCAGGACGAGGTGATAAAGAGGTTGCAGGAGCAAATACGGACTGGCACGTTCTGCTTGTCCGGCTATCGTGAAATGCTTGTCACCGATGGTCCAAAAGTCCGCAGGGTTCAGTCCGTGTCTTTGATAGAGCGGATTGGCTGTAACGCTATCATGGCGGTTGTGGAGGACAAAATTTTCAAGCGGTATATCCGCACCACAGCGGCATCAATTAAGCGCAGAGGGATGCACGACCTACTGAATTTTATCCGTAGGGACTTGCAGGAACACCCGGAGGCAATGAAGTATGCCTACAAGTTCGACATCAAAAAGTTCTACGAGAGCGTGAACCAAGACTTTATGATGTATGCCCTGCGTAGAATGTTCAAAGACAAGGTGCTGCTTACGATGCTGGAGCGTTTCGTGAGGATGATGCCTAACGGCTTATCCATTGGGCTACGCTCATCGCAGGGCTTTGGAAATATGTTGTTGAGTATGTTCCTTGACCACTACATCAAAGACCAAATGGGCTACAAGCACTTTTACCGTTACTGCGATGATGGGGACGGACATTCAAGCACCAAAAAGGAGTGCTGGAAGTTCCGGGACATGGTACACGAAAGAGCCGGGCTGATGATGTTGCAAGTGAAAGGGAATGAACGTGTGTTCCCGGTTACGGAGGGCATCGACTTCCTCGGATATGTTATCTACCCAACCCATACCCGGTTGAGAAAGCGCAACAAGCAAAATGCAGCCCGGAAGCTGCACAAGGTGAAGAGTAAGAAAAGACGACAGGAGATAATTGCCTCCCTATACGGGCAGTGCAAGCACGCAAACTGCCACAATTTGTTTTATCGTTTAACTGGTATCAAGATGAATGATTTTAAGAGTTTGGGCATCAAGCCCAAGTTTGAGGACGGCAAAAAGCGTTTCAAGGGAATGAGCGTGTCCGTCCGTGAGTTGGTAAACATCCCTATCGAGGTGGTGGACTTTGAAACTGGCATCGTCCCCCGTTTCGAGAGGGAGGAGTACGAGAAGAAAGTTGCGGAGGCAAAAGCGGTCTATAATGCCGCCCTCGCAGCGAACAACGGCAAAGTCCCGGCAGGGGTAATCAACCCGGAGGACATCGAAAAGCCACACGGCAGATATGTCGTGCGCATAAAGGTGGACGGAGTGGAAAAGAAGTTTTTCACGGCATCCAAGGAAATGTGGTCTATACTGGAGCAAATCCGTGAAATGGATAAGTTCCCGTTCACGACCACAATCAAAGCGGAAATGTACGGCAAGAAAGGTGAAACCAAATATATTTTTACTTGATATGAGAAGAGTAACAGGAAACAAAGGGGTATTGCCCATTGAGTGCGTGAACCCCAAGAAAGACAAGTGGTGTGTACGTTTCGATATTCAAAATGCCGCAGACAGCGATACCTCGGAATACTACGAGGAAATTTACCCTAACAAGCCGACCCCGGAGAACATTGAAAACACCCTGTTTGCAAACGACTTGGATTTGCCCCAAAAGGAAATTTCAAACATCGGTGCGTTGCTGGGCTATAGCGGTGGAGAGTTTGAGAAACGTTTCGAGGAGGGGCGCAATGCACGTTTGGCGGCAACCCCGTATCTTCAACTCATGGAAGTGGTACGTGAGCAACATCTTACGGCAACCGACATTCCAAGTACCGTAGCGTTGAAAGTCCCGGCTACGTTCTTTCCGTTCTCGGAGTTGTGCAAGCGAGGCAAGCAGGTCGAAAAAGGCATCATATTCAAGTACGGGGGCAAGTTGTGGAGAGTTGTGCAGCCTCACACGCCTATGGATATTTACCCACCGTCCATTGATACCGCCTCGCTCTACACGAGGGTTGAGCCGGAACACTCAGGGACGCTTGAAGACCCAATACCCTATGAGCAAGGAATGGCGTTTGAGAGCGGCAAGTATTATGAGCAGTTTGGAGTGGTGTATGTCTGCATACTTACAACGCAGACGGGCTACCCCAACGACCTCAAAGACCTGCCTACAATCGTAAAACCTGTATAAATTCACCTCTTACGGAAAGTAAAAACCTAAAACGCTTATATTGTAAGCGTATTTTAGTACCTTTGCATTTGGATTAAAACATAAATGTATGAAGATATTAAATTGGCTCAAAACAAGTAATAGGTGGAAGCATATCTTGGGAGGTGCAGCAATCGGGGCTTTTTCAGGCTCTGATTACTGCGCCCTCTACGCTTCTATCCTGTCAGCGGCAAGCCTTGAATACAAAGACAAGGCGCACGGCTGCGAATGGGATTGGATAGACTTCGGACTGACCGTAGCCGGAGCGATTGTCGGACGTTTAGCGGTTAGATGGTTATGAATGAAGTGCAAGGGACATTAGAGGTTGCAAAAGGCATAAGCGACCTTGGCGTACTGATTATTATTGGTGCAGCCTTTATAGTATTGTCTCTTGGAATGTGGGTAGCCCTATTCCGCTGGTTCAAAAGCATCATGGATAACGTGATTAAGAACAATTCCGCAACTATGAGCGCACTTCTGACCAAAACCGATGCACAGAACGATGTCCTGAACGAGATTGCGGACGGCTTGCGCCCATCGACCTTGTTGCAGATAAAGAACATATCCAATACCTGCTTCGACCTCTCCACGGAGAAAGTCTGCCGCATTATCAAAAAGGTGCGTGAGGAAAACCACATCGCTGATAAGGAGGCTACCAAGATTAAAATCAGGACTTTGCTCTGCAATCTCCACGAAGACAGGAACAGCCGTTTTGACAGCACCAGGTATCGGGGCAATACTCTGACCCACTATACTTCCCCGGAATGGATTGATTGGGTTGCGGAGGTAGTGGAGAAAGAGGTGTATTCAGAGCAGAATAACGCCCGTGCCTTTACCAACGTGGAGGCGGTATATAGCAGAATAAAACTTGATTTTTATCACAGATTAACTGAATGATATATGAAAATTCTAATTGACAACGGACACGGAGAGAACACAAAGGGCAAGAGAAGCCCGGACGGTAGATTACGTGAATACCTCTACGCCCGTGAAATAGCGGAGGCGATAGAACGTGAATTGAGGTTGAGAGGCTACGATGCTGAACGTATCGTGCATGAAACGGTAGATGTCCCACTTGCAGAACGTGCAAGGCGTGTAAACGAGTTCTGCGGCAAACTGGGTGCGTCCAATGTAATACTGGTTTCCGTCCATTGCAATGCAGCCGGAAACGGGGATTGGATGAACGCACGGGGCTGGAGTGCCTACACGAGCAAGGGCAACACGAAAGCCGACACCCTCGCATCCTGCCTCTATGCAGCGGCTGCAGAGCATCTTCCGGCTGGCACGAAGATACGCAGCGACTGGTCGGACAAAGACCCCGACTGGGAGGAGAATTTCTACGTGCTGACCAAAACACGATGCCCGGCAGTATTGACAGAGAACTTCTTTCAGGACAATAGGGATGATGTCGCTTTCCTCATGTCGCAGGAGGGCAGACAGGCAATCGTGAAACTACACGTTGAGGGTATAATCAAATACATAGGAGCATGAAAAATCTGATTTTTGCTTTAGCCGTGTCCTGCTTGCTGTGCGGCTGTGGGACACAGAGGAAATTGCCGACTACGACAATTCAAGAAACGACCAATAGCAATGTTGAGGTCAAGTATGAGAAAGTGTTTGTGCATGACACAACGTATATCGAGATACCTGCGCAGACAGCCGAAAGGACTACACGGGACAGCACAAGCCACCTCGAAAATGACTTTGCCGTTTCAGATGCCAAAATCAATCCTGACGGCACACTCTTCCACGACCTCAAAACGAAGCCACAGAAGAAGCCCGTGCCAGTTGACAAGGAGATTGAGCGCAGGGACAGCGTTGCGTATGTCGATAGGTACGTTGAAGTCCCCGTCCCGGTGGAGCGCTGCCTGACCCCGTGGGAGAGAACCTGCATCAACTGGTTTCCCTATTCGGTTGTAGCCCTGCTGATGGCGTTGGTTTATGTATTCAGGAAGCCAATGCGCAGCCTTATACGAAGATTTATTTAGGTATTAGTTTGAAAACGGGATAATTTCGCTATCTTTGCACCGTTGTTGTGGAGCTTGCGTAGTGATACGCAATCTTCATGTTCGCCCGGCTTGGCTACTCTTGCCGGGCGTTTTTATTGCCTCTCGCCAACGAAAATTATTCGGGCAAGGACTTTATCAAATAAGGAAAGTTCGTTGTTCTCGCTCAAAATTCGGAAAAAATAACTATAATTTCCCGTATAGCACCCAATCTATCACTCGCCTGTTGGCTTCATCAACCTTTTTGCGGTCGAAGTCAATGTAAATGTCCGTCACGGTATTGCCGCCATGCCCCAGCGCAGCCGCAATCGTTTCTTTAGGTATTTCGAGGGAGGCGGCTATGGTCGCCCACGAGTGCCTTGCCCAATAGGTTGTGAGTTGTGGAAAGACGGGCTTGCTGCTTTCGTCATTCGCCAGTGTGCCGACCTCTTTAAGTGTCTTGTTCAATATCCCGGTATATGAACGGTGGTTCTTGTGTTGGTCGAGGATGTCTATCAGGTGTTCCGTCCCCCGATACTTATTGATAATTTCCAACGCTTCCGGCTCTACCTTTATAGAGTACAGGCGGTTGGTCTTGGAGCGGTAAAACTCAACCCTGCCGTTGTTTATAGTGCGCAGCTTGCACAGGTCTATGATGTTGATGCCGATAAGCAGGAAAATCAACTTGAAGATGTCGAGAGCCTTTTCCGTATGCTCGTCAGTCGGGGCGTTGAAGAGTTCCCGGAGTTGTTCAACGGAGAATGAGCGTTTCATCGTGGCGACCGGGCGAATTTTGAAACGCCTGAAAGGGTACGCCTTTGTTACGCCATCGTCTATTGCCTCATTGAACACGGCACGGATATTCCTGAAATGCACGTTCCGGGCGTTCCGTGATGGCGATGTTTCGCTCAAATAGGTATCGTAGGCGGTCAGCCATTCCCGTGTGATGTCCTCGAATGTGAGTTTGTCGAGGTCAGCGCAGAACTGGTGCATACGCTTGTACGTGTTCATATACACAATACGGGTGCTTTCCTTTTTGGTTTCCGCAAACTTCAAGAAACGGTGCGTAAACAGCCTTTCCTTGCCGTCCTCCTGCCTTTCGGGGGATAACTGGTAAATTATATGGTTCTTGATGTCAAGTGCGCTCATATTGGCAATTTCGCCACTCTCTATCAATTTAAGGAGGAGCGTGTCGATGTCGATATGCCGCTTGGCAATATAGTTGTTCAGGAAGAGCCTGTTGGGGTGGTTCACGACTTTCCCTGCCTTTTTGTCCCACTGGTTCGGGAGCAGAAAGACATTTAGCGAAATGAGAGCCGTTTCCGACTTCTTGTTTATCGCAACTTTGAGCGGTGCGGGCTTTCCGTCCTTGACCGCCCTTGTATCGAGGTATAATTTAGTTCGTGCCATGCTATTTGTTGCAGGTATTTTGCAGTTCCTTTTCAGCAAAAGTAATCATAAAGCATCTAAAATGTGCAAGTATTTTGTGATTTAACCTTTTCAGAAGCCGCCAAAACAGACCACGGAAAAGTCTGTGCATGTTATCATTCCTTGATAGTCAGCGGATTTCAACGCACGGGGCTAAAAATGCTTTTTTACCGATTTGCTATACTGCAAAGGTATGCGCAAAGAACAAGAGTTTATGTTATCACTACGTTATCTTTAGGTTAAGAAGTTTTCTGGAGGAACTTTGACTATATATACTTAATGTTGTTAACTTTGCAATAAAACTGCTAAATGAGAAAATATATAAAAATAATAACGATATCAGGTCTTTTTATATTAGTCCTAATACAAATTATATGGTTATACAGTTCGTACCAATTTAACAAAAATGAAATAGTATTTAAAACAAGTAATCTGTTAGAGAATGCTATTGATGCTGAAACATTTTCCAGATTAAGTTCTTTACCACAAGGAACAATGGTTAAAAGTAGGCCCCAAAGTGATAGCGGAAAAGATATACCGGAATTTGCTTATATGCAAGAATCATTAGATGAACTTGGGAAACCTATTTCTTTGGATACAATAGCAAAATATTATAAACAGATTCTAGAAGAAGAAAATATTAATAATCACTTTTGTCTATATCTATTAAAAGGGGATAGTATTATACAAAATAAAGGGAACGCACATTATTCATTTTTTTATATTGAAACACAGAAAATCCCTATTAGGAGTGACTTCTCATATGTTATTAAAGCCCAAATTATAAATCCAAATAAATTCTTTTTTCAAAAAATGGGGATACTCTTAGTTTCCACAACTATACTTCTCATTTTTGTAGTATTCTGCATAATCTATCAAGTAAGGATAATATCAAAAATGAATAAGATATCCCAAATCCGTGAAGACTTCTCATACGCCATGGTGCATGACATGAAAACACCTCTAAGCACAATTATGATGGTGCAGGATATGCTGAAAAGCGGAAGACTGGAAGGCAAACCCGAGATAAAAAACAAATACATGAACATAGCGGAAAGCGAAACAGACCACTTGTTTGCTCTCACAAACAAGATACTTACCATCTCAAAGCTAGAGAACCATAAACTGGAGATGAACAAAACAGAAGTTGAGCTTACACCAATAATAGAGAAACTGACCGAGAAATTCAAGGCAAAAGCACAGAAACCTGTAAACTTTATCATCAGCTTGCAGGCCAAAACAGCTTACGCCGACAACGATTATCTGGGTGAAGTATTAAGCAATCTGATTGACAATGCCATCAAATACTCAAAGGAGAGTGTAGAAATAAGCATCACCACTGAAGAAAGCGAGCGCTACACCATCCTGAAAGTACGCGACAATGGTCTGGGCATATCCGAAGCCGACCAGAAAATCATATTCCAAAAGTATGAACGTGCAGCGGCGGCAAGGCGCAGTCGCAGGAACGGAGCTTCAGGGTTCGGACTTGGTCTGAACTTTGTTGACCAGGTAATAAAGACGCATGAGGGAAGAATATTCGTAAACAGCACAGAAGGAGAATTTACGGAATTTACCATCTATTTTCCGCTTGAAACTCCCAAAAACATCCATAATCGGTAAAATACAAAGCGACTTATTATGGCAATAATAATATACATCGGCACTATAAAATATTTTGTGTAAATGGAAAATACGGGATTCAAGTTTGAGTCTCGTATTTTTTATTTTATAGATTTGCAAAATGAAGAAGATTATGAAAGAAAAGAATCAAGTAGTGCCTGATGAGGTGTTAAGCAAGGAGTTCCTTAGCCAGTTCAAGACAGAAGCGGATGTTAGCAAGTTTCTGAAACAGCTGCATGCCCAGGTGCTGGAGAAGATGCTTGAAGGCGAAATGGACGCCCATTTGGGCTATGAAAAGAATTCTGTGACAGGGAACAATACCGGCAACTCCC
>ENA-OPFG01000041-OPFG01000041.1-human-gut-metagenome-genome-assembly--contig:-NODE-41-length-77906-cov-5.953347_pt1 | contig 77906 bp, 67 predicted proteins | sample MGYA00241304_ERZ501542 | MGnify/ENA primary metagenome ERZ501542 (study PRJEB25962, sample SAMEA2042427) | human gut metagenome | biome: human gut; feature: human-associated habitat; material: faeces...
GAGAAAAGCAAGCTAGAAAACCCACTCCGGAAGCTTATCGATAGGTTGCGGGGATAAAAGTGGGCGTGGGGAGAAATTGGCGAGCAGAAAAACCCACAGCGTGGGCGTAGGAGGGCGCATATGTGCGAAGCACATATTTAGGATGCACCCGACGATATACCACAGAGCGAAAGCGATGTGGTGACACCCGAGGAGGAGAGAAGCAAGCGAGAAAACCCAGATGTGGAGTCAGGAAACAGGCTAAAAAATAACAACCAATACTTGATGTATTGGTTGTTATTTGAAAGTAACGATATCGTTTGGAGTGCAATCTAAAATATTGCATAATTTATTTAATGTCAACATTGTAATATTTTTCCCTTTTTTCAAACTATCTAAAGTTCGATTATCAATTCCAGATTTTAAAAGCTTATATTGACTTATGTTCTTTTGCTCCATTGTAGTCCAAAGCGGAGAATAGTCTATCAAAAGAATCAACCTTTCTTTTTTTATAAAGTATATCCAAATTGTAAAAAATAGCATATTGTGAATATAATCACAACATGCTAAATTTTTTATAAAATGTTAATAAGAGGAGAAGAGAAAATGAGTAATAGGGAAGAAATTGATCAAAAAATATATAATTGTGAAATTAATTCGACATCATTAAATATGTCAATTATATTTTCGTTTTTGGCAATTATAATGAAATTCTATGGAATATATGTTTATAGTGGAAAGGTAACAATTTCCAAAACGGTGTTAGTAGACTTGTCTGCGGGAAACACAGGATATTTAATATCAATGTTAGCGGCTCCAGTTTTAGCTTTTATATCGGCAATTTGTTTTAAAAATCACACAAATTTAAAAATGATAGTTTTACCGTTAGCAATTATGGATATTCATAGAATCTACTTATGCATACATAAATCTGTGTCGGTGTGGGAAGTTATTGCTATAAGTCTTATTTTATTAACATTTATATATACATGGTTATATGACATAAAAGGAGCAAAATATGCATATTATGTCGGTTTAGTAGGAATAGTAATTTATCTATATTTGTATATGGAGGTATATGGATCGTTTGATTTTTCTGATTTAGAAAGTAGTTATTTTGATATATCTGATTTTTTATCTGGCAGTTTTGTCGCTGCATCATATGCAGGCATGGGAAAGGCAATTTCTGAAGCAACTTATGAATAAAAAATTACGTAAGAGAGGGGTAAAGAAAAATGAAAAGAATAAAAAGGATTTTAGTAGTTATGTGTGCTGTTATTTTATGTGGTTGCGCAAAGAGTCAGGAACAGTATTCTAAAGAAATTACAGATGTTGTGGCGGAATATAATAACGGGAATATTTCATATGATGAAGCAACTTCGGAATTAAGTTCTTTGTATGAATCTGCGGATTCAGAGTTGCAAGCTAAAATTGATGAAGAACGTGTGATACTGGACAATCTCAAAGGTTCAAAGGATGCTTTTGCATCAGCGCAAAAAGCAAGTAGTGACAATAATTATAAGATGTCAATTCAAAGTTATGCAGATGTAATTGCTGAAGATACAAACTATGAAAAGGCGCAGCAGGCAATTGTAGATGATGGTAACAAGTATCTGGATGAGGTACATAAATTAGGGGAAACTTATATTTCTGAGGATAAATATACAAAAGCGATTTCTGCATATAAAGATTCGAAGGATGTATATGATGATGGCAGTGCGGATACTTGGATTGCGGATACAGAAAGTCAGTACAAGCAGAATGTAGAAGCGCAGATTGAAAAGTGCGTGTCGGATGGAGACTATCAAACAGCAATCATAGATTACAATGAGTTGTATGATTATTTTAAGGATGAGACATACACTGTAAAAATAGCCGAGTTGGAAAATGAATGGGTAAACAAGGTTGTTGCAGAATCTGAACAGTATTTGAGTAATGGAGATTACCAAAATGCAAAGAAAGTATTAAATCCTGCATTGGGACGTATAAAAGATGATGAAGAGTTAAAGGCACAGGAAGCTCGTGTAGAGGAGTTTACACCGGTAAATTTATTTTCTCTGGATTCTTTTGCTGAAACGACAGGAGAATATGTGTCTGTAAAGAACTGGTCAACCGGAGATAAGACCAATACGGGAAATTCCGGTTATGCAGGCAAAAAAGTAAGTGTCGAGGATAATATGGGAATTGGAGATCTAAAGGATTATAGATATAAGACAATTTACAATATTGATGGAAACTACGATACACTTACAGGATTATTTGCAATTGATTTTGAGTCAAAGGATTGTACTGCGGATAATTTTGGCGCACAGTTTTTTGTTTTGGGAGATGATGATATCTTATATAAATCTGATTGGATTCGGGGAGGAGATATGCCGCTTGAAATCAACTTAGATATATCTGGAAGAAATCAGGTCTCAGTAGGCGTATTTGTGGTTAATTTCATGAATGGTGGACATTTGACTTATACAGAAGATTTCTCCGTAGGCTTATGTGATCTGTATTTGAATAAAACATATGTGCCGAAAGGGACGAATGCAGATGGCGTATCAGGTGAGGCGGACAATGGTGTTTTGCCAAGTGAAAATGAATAAGATTGCATTTGGATGAGAGGAATGGTGATAACGTGTATTGTAAAAATTGTGGGAATTATATAGAAAAAGGACAGCCTGTTTGCTCGAATTGTGGGAGTACGCAGGCGACAACAGGAACGATAATAAAAAAGATATTGTTGGGCATGGTAATATGTGTAATATGTGTAGTGCTTTTTGTTGTCGCATATTTTTCATATATTGAGCATAAATATTCCGATGGCAGTAATATAACAAAATTTTTGGTAGGATCGTCGGGAAGTGTACTAGACGATAATGATCACATAAATGATATATATATTGAATCGGAGCAACAGATTGAAATCATATCTGTTTTTTATGAAAAATTCAATGAATTTTCAGCAATAGCAGATATTGATCTGGGGATTGGATATCTGACAAATGTTCAGGTTACATTGAAAGTTCCGATTTTAGGCTCTCGACAGACAGACGTGAAATGGGATTATTGCTATAGTCAAAAGAAGTATTATGCAGATTTAAAAGATGAGGAAAACACTCAGAAAAATTATACGGAATTTGAGTATAAAGTGGAACCAGAATTTACGGGTAGGGATATAATGAATTTTATTGGCGTCTATGATGCATACAATGTTATGCAAATGGGAGTAACTTCTATCACGAATACATATGACTCGTTTGAATATAGTGTTTTGTGGAAATATCCAAATGATGGACAAATACATCAGAATTGGGTAAGGGCGGAATTCGATTATGCGAATCAACAGTGGGTTTTGAAAGAACCAACAGCAAGAATGGATAATCTTTTATTTTCATTGATTAAAAAGGCAGGTACCTTCGAAATTGATACAGAATACAATCAAAATGATATAGTATATATTGATTTGGGAGGCGCGGGAGGCGCTGAAATAGAGGAATAATTAATATAATAAAAGGGTTCACTGTATATCTTCCGATAAGCAGTGAATCTTTTTTGTATAGAAAAACTATTTTCGAAAAATTATAAAAAACAAGACATTCTAGGAATAGGAGGATGTTTTGAAATCAATACAAAAATATAAAATGAAGCATTCCTTCAAAATGAGAAGAAAGGAGAAAAGCCATATGAGTACGATGGAAATTTTAACACTTCTTTTGGTTATTGTGGGTTTTTTGGATTACATAAAAGGCAATAAGTAAGGATTATAAAAAACGTAAAGAGGATACCCCACGAAAGGTATCCTCTTGTATTACGCAAATAATTCTGCTATTATCGTTACGTGGAAAAAGTTACAGAAAAAGGAGTTACATATGATACGCGAATGTAGTCTGGAAGAGATATCCGATGGACGGACTTATAGAGAAAATGATATGGTGAAAGCGGATGCGGCTGGGTGCGATGGCTGTTTCAAATGCTGCACAGGCATGGGGAATTCCGTTATCTTAGATCCGTATGACATCTGGCTGCTGAAGAACTTTTCAGAGGGAACGAAGCTGACGTTTGAACAGCTCCTTGTAACTGGAAATGTGGAGTTGAATATTGTGGATGGCTTGATCCTGCCGAATCTCAGCATGAAAGGACAGGATCGATGTGCTTATCTTGATGCAGATGGGCGGTGCCGGATTCATGATGTACGACCGGGAATCTGTCGGTTGTTCCCACTTGGAAGAGTCTATGATGACAAGGGAGATTTCTTTTATTTCTTGCAGACAGGCGAGTGTGCCAAGAAGAACCTTGCGAAGATCAAGGTGAAAAAGTGGATTGATATGCGATGCCCTGAGAAAAACCGCGAATTTGTCACAGCATGGCATGCATTGATCCGCACAGCCGGACAGAAGATGGTGGAACATAAGCAGAGTGGTCGAGGCGAGAAGCTGCAGGAACTGGCGATGTATATTCTGAACGAGTTCTATGTTGCAGACCTGCCAGAAGCAGCCTACGACGATGCCGGAATCGCAACCACTTACGAAACATTATGTAACAAGATAAGAAATGCAAGAGAATCTTTCACGCATTTTTAAGGTAAATGTTAATGATAGAAACCGACAACTGCATGCAAAATGGTAGTACAAGTTGGAGCGCATTACCAATTCTTAAGCAGACCATTGGAGCACATCGGCACTTAACGAGTGAAACGAGTTTAGTGTCCGTTATGTGCGGAAGTGAGCGAGAGGAGACATCCATGGAACTTGGTTCCATTTAGGATGGATGTCGACGACCTATCACAGAGCGTAGCGATGTGATGTCACCTAAGCGCGTCTGCGAAGAATTGTGTATGTGATTCAACTTGATATAAAATGTTTATTTGCAGTTGGCGGTTGGTATATAAAGGAGGAACAAAAATGCTCGGAATTATCGGCGCAATGGATGAAGAAGTTGCAAAATTAAAGGAAACAATGCAGGATGTCACAGTCGAGACAAAGGCATCTATGGAATTCTATAAAGGAACGATGAACGGCAAGGAAGTTGTCGTTGTCCGCTCCGGAATCGGAAAGGTCAATGCGGGAATCTGCACACAGATTCTGTGCGACCGGTATCATGTTGATGCCGTGATCAATACAGGAATCGCCGGAAGCTTAAATGCGAAGATTGATATCGGTGACATCGTACTTTCGACCGATGCGTTGCAGCATGACATGGATGCGACCGGTTTTGGATATAAACCGGGCGTGATTCCTCGGATGGAGACATCGACATTTATTGCAGATGAGAAGCTGCGAAAGCTGGCGAAGGAGTGCTGCGAGCGCGTGAATCCGGATATTCATGTATTTGAAGGACGCGTGGTCAGTGGCGATCAGTTTATTTCTGATAAGGCGAAGAAAGAATTTATCCTGAATACATTTGCAGGCGACTGTACTGAGATGGAAGGTGCAGCGATCGCACAGGCTGCTTACCTGAATCAGATTCCGTTTCTGATTATCCGAGCGATCTCAGATAAAGCAGATGACAGTGCGACGGAGGATTATCCAACCTTTGAGGCGAAGGCAATCGCGCACAGCGTAAAGCTCGTGCAGGCAATCGTTGCAGGATATGCGAATGCATAGAATAAGAGTTAATCTCATATGTGATTCCATGTATAAATAGAATCACATGTCGAATATAGAATTAATAAGAAAGCAGGTAAAATCATGGAGAAAATAGCAAGCTTTACAGTGAACCATTTGAATTTGTTGCCGGGCGTGTATGTGTCAAGAAAAGATAACGTCGGCGGAAATGTAATTACAACATTTGATCTGCGTATGACGAGACCAAATTATGAGCCGGTGATGAATACAGCAGAGGTGCATACGATTGAGCATCTGGCAGCAACTTTTCTCCGGAATCATAAGGAATACGGAGAGAAGATTATCTATTTTGGACCGATGGGATGCCGGACAGGCTTTTATCTGATCTTGGCAGGTGAGTATGAATCGAAGGATATTGTGCCGTTGCTGAAGGAACTGTATACATTTATGAGCGAGTTCGAGGGCGATGTACCGGGCGCGTGTGCGCGGGATTGCGGAAATTATCTCGATATGAACCTGCCGATGGCGAAGTATCTGAGCAAGAAGTATCTGACGGAAGTATTGGAGAATATTTCGGAAGAGAGACTTGTTTATCCGGAATAGTTATCCACAATATCCACAAAATGCGCGTATTTGTTGCATTTTACAAAATGTCTTGAAAATCCCATGCAAACCTCTTATCATCTTAATTATAAGGTAAGGATGGAAGGAGGAGTTGTATGGGAGAAGAACAGGACATTCCAAGAAAACTTGAGTATGAGAGTTTGGCTGAGTATGATGCATTCCGTAACCCTTCGATCGTGGAGGAACAACCTTTTTATTACAAAGGGATGAGCCGAAGCGAATATGAAAAGGAACTCGCATATCTCAATCAGAACCTGTCATCGTTTTATGAAGGTTCATATGTTCCGCTCTGGAAGCAGTCGTGGTATCAGTAGGAGCTTTGGCCAGCACCCGAAGATACAAAATAAGTCATTTTTTCTAAATGAACCCCAATATTTTGTAGGAATTTTATAAAAAGTATTTGATTTTACATATCAGTATGGTACAATGAATTATAATTGCGGACAGGTATAGTTTGACTTGAATTATTATGGAAAATGTATCGAGGATATAGAGAGTTTATAAGGTAGAGAGGTGTAACTATGAACTTTAAAGACAAGCTGGTAAGTAAATTATTGGATATCGGAAAGAAACACCGGATATTAGTCTATCCGATGCTTGCTTTGGTTGCGGTTGTAACTGCAATCTCGCATGTCATCTGCTGGGGACGCGGAAATGGCAAGAAGATGGTCGCATCAATTATGGTTGTGGCACTTCTGATCACGCAGTCGCTGTTCCTGACGTCATCCGCTGTAAATAATGGTGATGATGCAAATGCAGCACTCACGAACACTGCTACGGATGCAACCAGTGTGATGAATAGCGGGGATGGAGTGAAAGATCCGATCCAGCTGCTTGATGCAGACGGAAATGCCGATGCCGCAGACGACGGAACGGCGGATGCAGAAACAGCAAATGTTACATACTATGCATATACAACCTCATCTCAGACAATTGCCGGTTTTTCAAAGGCTTGTGCAGTTGCAGACTCTACCATTACTTTGATGAGCGATAATGCAGAAATTCTGCAGGGATTTGGTCTGGATGCAAAATATTTTACAACAGACGGAAATCTGTACAGCGATGCACAGTGTACAACGCCGATCGCAGGCAACCAGATGACCACGACAGAAAATGGAACCTATCAGGTATTTGTAAAGATTACAAGAACCGCATATACACTTGCATTTTCTGACTGTGGTGATCAGGGAGACGTCGCAAGTGTTACAATACCGACAAATGAGACAAATACCGGTAATGTGGAACAGGTAATGTCATTTGCAGTACCGGGATCAGATGCTACCTATCATTTCTATAAGAGAGGATATAAGTATATCAGTCTTGGAGACAAGACGATCGGTCAGAGTATCGAGGTGAAATCTTCTGATGTCCGTACGAACACGATTACGGTAAAGGCAGGTTGGGAGCCAATCAAGGACATGAAGCTGACATACCAGTTGTATGATCCATCGGTTGTAGGTGTGCTTAATCCGGTAGAGTCAGCCGATGCAGTTGTTGAGAGTGCAGCTTTTGCATATGGCGATACAGTCTCTATCATGACTTTGGATGAGAGTGCTTATATTCAGAATAAAGGATATTATTTCGCAGGCTGGAAGATCGAGGGCACGGATACGATTATTGATCCATCCCAGACAGCAACGATGGCTGCGACGACTGACAGTGGACTTGTAAAAGAAAGTGGTGCACTGACAGATGCAACGAATGTTGCACCGGTTAAGCTGATCGGTCAGTGGAAATATAAGGAAATTGAGCTGTATGTCGACGGCAATAAGGTCGATGGCAGTGATGCGGCTGTGACAGGCATGTACGGTACAGCTATGAACCATGTCATTACAGCAAAGTACAAGAAAGATGGCGCAGAGAGTGAGTCCATCCAGTTTACAAATGGTATGCAGGCGGTTACAACCGGACTTGGTACTTATGGACTTTCTGTAAACGAATCGGCAAATTCTTATACGATAACAGGTACACCGAACAATGTGACAACGGATGCACAGAGCTATACATTTACGGTGACAGATACGAATGACACAAGTAAGACAGCAACCTTTAATCTTGTGTTTGCTGTTGAAAAGCTTCCGGTTATCATTGGAGAAGTCAAGGATGCTTCCACAGGAGGAACTTTGACGAAGGTGTATGATAATTCGGATACTATCCAGGTGCAGACGACAGCGTCTGTCACAGCACAGGACGGCAGTGTACCGGATTGTATAACAAACGATGCGATTCAGGTAACGTTCGATGCAACCGCAAAGATGCTTGATACAGGAAGTGTGAAGGGCAAGGATGTCGGAACTGGAAAGACGATCCGTCTGACATCACCAAGATTATCTGGAAATAATGCAAACTGCTATGAATTGCTGAATGTAGAAGAGGGACACCTCGATGTGGCAAACGCAGCTACTGTAACGAAGCGTACCTTGAACGTGGAGGTTGCATATGATGTGGATTCTGTATTGTTTGGACAGGATAGTCCGGAATGTACACTGACGATTACGAATCCAGATAATATTGCACAGGGAAATAACAATGAAGAGCAGAATGCATATGCGGCAGATCCGAATACATTTATGACAAGATATCTTGGACTGAATAACAAGGATGCATGGGAGACAAACCGCAAGATTTATAGCAGCCCGGCAAATGCGTATTACTATATCCGTCCAACCTTTGCAAGCAACGGAAACTATGAAGTAGTTGTTGCAAATCCACCGAAATTCTCGGTGACAAGAGAAAGCTCCGATGGACATTTCTCCATCAAGGAGACTGCGGTTGGTGGATATTATCCAAGTTATACGATCGTGGCAACGAACGGATATGATATGGTTCGAATCCTGAGTGATGGCGAGGTTGATATTTCCGACACGATGACACGTGCACAGGCAAAAGCGTTGTTCAAGAACCAGTCCGCAGGTATTACGGCAGATGGTACTTACACGAACATCCGGTTCCAGTTGTACAATTCGACAACCAATGCAATCTCTACAATCTACACAGTGAAGGAGACGATCATTGTAGATACAAAGATTCCGGTTTATGTAAGCCATACAGTGGAACCGACCGGCTTTGTAAATCAGCTTGGGTTTGGTACATATTATCATTCGCAGAACAATGTCACAGGTATGACACTGACAGTTACATACCGTTCAGACGAAAGCCCTTGTGATTACTTGCATTATTATTTCGCAGGTGAGGACGCAAGTACCGTTCCGACCACGACGATGCAGACAAAGATGGTATCGAAGGGAAATGGTCTGTATGAGGCAACACTTCTGGTAGGAAGCGGCTATGCCGGACAGCTGGTTGTATGGGCAACCGATACAAAGCAGAAGGAGTCTGCACATACAAAGCTGGTATGTTATACAACGAACACTGATGCAAGTCTGACAGATAAATATTATGAGTGGATGGTTGAAGGAACCCCTCCAACTGCTGCGCTGAGCGTACAGGGAAATGGAGAGGCTGCGCTGACAGATAAGTGGTACAATACATTGGATGCAGCAATCGCAGCAACGGATATCGACAGTGGACTGGATGAAGTGACATGGAGTGTTGAGACACCAAGTACAACTGTGACAGCTACGACATCTGCGTATGGTGCCAATGCGACAAAGAATGCAAAGATTACAGATTATACCTTCCACCAGATCATTACAGGTGGTGCATCAAATAATTACACACCGGGTGAGTATTATATCTCGGCAGTGGTAAAGGATAATGCTGGCAATACGGTAGATGTAGAGAAGCAGGGCCCATTCCTCTTCGATGGCATCAAACCGGCAGTGACATTGTCTGATGATGGAGAAAGCCAGACACAGTTCCAGTCCGATGTCACGATTACGATGGAAGCGACAGAGGGTGAGCTGGAAAGTGGTATTGACAGCATCGCACTGTACAAGGATAGCACAGGCAGTGAGCCGATCCAGACATGGTCTGCCGCTGGCGCGAAGAGCTGGACAGAAAGCTATGATGTAACAGAGAGTGGAACCTATATCTTAGTTGTAACGGATATTGCAGGTAATCAGTCTACCGAGCAGGTAACCTACAGTCATATTTCTTCGGAGAGACCAGACAAGCCAAGCGTATCAATCGCGAAGGGCGATAATGGTGCGATTGGAAATGCAGGCTGGTTGATCGAGGATAAGCCGAAGGTAACAATCAAGTCAACAACGGAAACAAGTGATAAGGTTCCGGTCAAGACATATTACAAAGTGATTTATACAGACGCAAGTGGAAAGCATGAATCACAGGATAGTTTTACTGGAGAGAGTTATACATTTGCACTGGACGGACAGGGTGATGTGACAGTGGAAGCGTGGGCAGTCAGCGAGGCGGGCTGTCAGAGTGATACTGCTTCTGAGGATGCAAAGGTTGATATTGATGGACCGGCTGTGACGATCACAGATTCTGTGGTTGATGCAAATGGAGATGTAACAATCAACTTCCAGGCAATTGATTTGATCAGTGGTGTAGATACTGACCGGGTACTCGTAAATGGCAACGCTGTATCGGTAACAGATACAGATGGCGTGGCAAAGGGAAGCTTCAAGGCAGATGGCAGTGCAACTTACACGATTGTTGCTTATGATAATGCAGGCAACAAGTCCGCAGAGGTAAGCTTTGAGCCGCTTGGACTGGAAGTAACACCGGTAACAGCAATCACAAATACAACTGCACATATCGAGGCGCAGGTAATTCAGGGAACAAACCCATTGTCAAAGAGCCTGTGTTATATCGAGTATAAGAAAGCGACTGAGACAAGCTACGATACCGTACTTGTCAATAAGACAGATACTGCAAGCGGAATTGAGATGATCTACAATTTCAGCAAGCTGACACCAGATACGGTATATAATTACCGTGTACATGCAGCGACACTGAATTCTTCTGAGGAGCGTGTGATCGAAGGAAGTTTTAAGACGCTGTCTGGCAATTCGACGACTACGATCTACGGTACGGCAGCTTATAACGATTCACTGCCAGATGATGTGAAGAATAAGCCAATCTACATTAACCTGTACCGTGGCAATACGATTGTCGGCGGTGAGGTTGTAACAAGCGCAGACAATACACGGTATATGTTCACCGGTGTATCCGATGGAACGTATCGTATCGTTGCAACAAACGGTACTCTGACGAAAGAGGCATCCGTGACAGTTGCCGATGGCATGATCACCTATCCAGAGACCTATTCGACAACCGGAGGAATCAACTTTGTACTTTCCGGTTTGTCTACGGATGTGATTTTGGATGATGGCGATGTAGAGATTGCTGTGGATGGTCTGGATAAGATCTACAACAACAGCTACTACAAGGGAAATGTAACGGATGATGATCTTCGAATCGTTCAAAATGGTGGCCGGATCGATATTGCTTTGCATGCAAGCTACATCAAGGTAAGCGATGTGACATCCGAAGAGCAGGGAATCTTTGCAGATAAGCTTGGCAGCCGGACAGAAATTGTTCGTTATATAAGATTATACATCGTGAAAAATGTATATAATGAGTTTGGAAACTTAGAGTATTCACAGAATCTGACAAGACTGTATGAGCCTGTGACGATCTCCTTCCCATTGGAGGATTTGGCAGGTGAGAACATCAAGGTAGCATCGCTACATGCAGAGGGAACGGATTATTTGTTCAAGAGCTGGACAGATGCAAGTGAGGTTACACTGACGCATGATTATGTAATTATCAATACAGACCGTTTCTCAACCTACGCACTGTATCGTGTGACACAGCCGAAGACTTACACGGTTGTATGGAAGGACGGCGATGGAAATATCCTGAAGACAGAGACTGTAGAAGAGGGTGCTTCTGCAACACCGCCAGAGGGAACACCGACGAAGACACCAACAAAGGATTACACATACACCTTTGAAGGCTGGGATCAGGATTATACAAATGTCACAAAGGATATGGTCATTCTCGCATGGTTCTATTCGACAAAGCGTGATGATACAACGGAAGATCCTGGCACAACGGAAAATCCAGGTACGACAGAGCAACCGGGTACAACGGAGGGACCAAAGGCACCGAATGCAAATGTGACACCGGGTGGTAACGGAGCAAACGGTGGACAGAACACGTCAAAGAACCCAGTGAAGTATACATATATGGGAGCGACTGGTTCTCCGCAGACGGGTGATGCAACACCAATTGTATTGCTTGTATGTGCAATCGTATTTGCAGGTGCAGGAATCGTAGTTACGATCAAAAAGAGAAAAAGTTTCTAAAAATTAACAGTTATAGTTCTTCGCATACCGAACATAATAAGAGTAAGACAAACATGTCTTAATTTAAAAGTATGGAGGTAGATAATTATGAAGAACTCAAACAACACAACAAGCGTACCAGAGGCTAAGGAAGCTATGAACAAGTTCAAGATGGAAGTAGCAAACGAGCTCGGTGTAAACCTGAAGCAGGGTTACAACGGAGATCTTACTTCCCGTGAGAGCGGTTCAATCGGTGGCGAGATGGTCAGACAGATGATCAAGAAGCAGGAGCAGCAGATGTCTGGTAAGTAATCAATCTGACCAGATGGATATGCGCTAAGTAAGACCATGTAAGGGAGTTTGTTTCTATATCGGTGATAATGGGAAACATTATTGCATAAGATATAGAAACAAGCTCTTTTTTTGAGCAAATATATAGACTTGCGAAAAATCTTATGATATAATGCAGAGAATAGTGCTTACAATGGATAGTAGGCGTTGCAAGTTAAGGAGGAAAAAAACAAATGAGTTTAGCAGTAGAAAAATTAGACGGAAGCATGGCAAAATTAACAATTACAGTACCAGCTGAGGAGTTTACAAAGGCAATCACTTCTGCATACAACAAGCAGAAGAGTAAATTCTCTGTACCTGGATTCCGTAAGGGAAAAGTACCACAGGCATTCATCGAGAAAATGTACGGTGCTGCTATCTTTTATGAAGATGCTGCAAATCAGCTTATAAATGAGTATTATCCAAAGGAACTCGAGAACTGTGAGGAAGAGATCACTTCAAACCCAGAGATCGATGTAACACAGATCGAGAAGGGTAAGGATTTCATCTTTACAGCAACTGTAGCTGTAAAGCCAGAAATCAAGATTGGTGATTACAAGGGTGTTGAGATCGAGAAGATCGATACAACAGTAACAGACGAAGACGTTATGGCAGAGATCCTGAAGGATCAGAAGGAAAACGGAAGAAAGATCGATGTAACAGACAGAGCTGCACAGATGGATGATGAAGTTACAATCAATTTCGAAGGCTTTGTAGATGATGTTGCATTCGAAGGTGGAAAGGGCGAGAACTACAAGCTTACACTTGGTTCACACTCCTTCATTGATACATTTGAGGATCAGATCGTTGGCAAGAATATTGGCGATAAGTTCGATGTAAACGTAACATTCCCAGAAGAGTATCATGTAGAAGATCTGAAGGGTAAGCCAGCTGTATTTAAGGTAGAGCTTCTTGCAATTTCTACTCTGGAGCTTCCAGAGCTTGATGACGAGTTCGCAAGTGATGTTTCTTCTTTTGAGACATTTGCTGAGTACAAGGAAGACAAGAAGAAGACATTGGAAGTAAAGAAGGAAGAGCAGGCAAAGCGCGAGAAGCAGTCTAAGGTAGTTGAGAAGATCGCTGAGGCAGCTGAGGTTGAGATTCCAGAGGCAATGATTAAGTACAACCAGGAAAGAATCATGAATGAGATGTCTCAGAGAATGATGTATCAGGGACTTCAGATGGAACAGTATCTCCAGCTCATGGGAACAACAAAGGAAGAGTTCTTAGAGCGTGTAAAGCCAGATGCAATCGCAAGAATCAAGACAAGCCTTGTTCTTGAAGCAGTTGCAGCTGCTGAGAATATCGTTGCAAGTGATGACGATGTAGATGCTGAGATCCAGGATATGGCTACACAGTACCAGATGAAGCCAGAGGAACTGAAAGATATGATCGGTGCACCAGAGCTGGAGAATATCAAGAAGGATATCGCTTCTAGAAAGGCACTCGAATTCCTTGGCGAGAATTGTAAGGAAGTTTAATCAAAAAGCTTCACATGAGTTAGGAGATAATTAGAATGGCAAATCGTTCAGACGATAAGAAAAAAGTGAGATGTTCGTTCTGTAACAAATCACAGGAACAGGTGCGCAAGCTGATTGCGGGACCGAATGTATATATCTGTGATGAGTGTATTGAGATTTGTTCTGAGATTATACAGGATGAATTTGATAATGAGCCTTCCGATTCAGAAATCAATCTCTTGAAACCGAAGGAAATCAAAGAATTTCTGGATGATTACGTGATTGGACAGGAGCAGGCAAAGAAGGTGCTTTCGGTTGCCGTATACAACCATTATAAGCGTATTTTGGCAGAGAAGGATTTTGATGTCGAGCTTCAGAAGAGTAATATCATCATGATCGGACCTACGGGCTCCGGTAAGACATATCTGGCACAGACACTGGCAAAGCTTTTAAATGTTCCGTTTGCAATCGCAGATGCAACTGCTTTGACTGAGGCTGGTTATGTCGGAGAAGATGTAGAGAATATCTTATTGAAGCTGATTCAGGCAGCCGATTATGATATCGAGCGTGCACAGCATGGTATTATCTATATTGATGAGATCGATAAGATTACAAAGAAGTCTGAGAATGTATCTATCACACGAGACGTATCGGGTGAAGGTGTACAGCAGGCACTTTTGAAGATCATCGAGGGTACGGTTGCTTCCGTTCCACCACAGGGTGGAAGAAAGCATCCACAGCAGGAGTTTATTCAGATTGATACGACGAATATTCTCTTTATCTGTGGTGGTGCATTCGAAGGTATGGAGAAGATTATTGACAACCGTATCGGTAAGAAATCCATCGGTTTCAATGCAGAGATCGCAGACCGTTCTTCCGACAAGAAGGTTGGCGAGATTTTAAAGCAGGTATTGCCAGAGGATTTTGTAAAGTATGGTCTGATTCCAGAGTTTATCGGACGTGTGCCAGTCAGTGTTACGTTGGATCTTCTGGATGAGGATGCGTTGGTACAGATTTTGTCAGAGCCAAAGAACTCCATCTGCAAGCAGTATAAGAAGCTGTTTGAATTAGACGGTGTCGAATTGATCTTTGATGAAGATGCGCTTCGTGAGATTGCGAAGGAAGCTATGACAAGAAAGACCGGTGCGAGAGGACTGCGTGCGATCATTGAGAAGACGATCATGGAACAGATGTATGAGATTCCTTCTGATGATACCGTTGTCAGCTGCCGTATTACTAAGGATATGGTGGATGGCGTTGCAGGTCCGATCATTGAGCGCTCAGACGAACCAAGAACGAAGAAAAACGCTTCCCGTAAGCGTATAAAGCAAGAGGATTCAATCGCGTAATGGTTATCAAATCAGCAGAATTAGAAACAGTATGCGGCATTACGAGTAAATTGCCGGAAAATACATTCCCGGAGATTGCTTTTGCGGGCAAATCAAATGTTGGAAAGTCTTCGCTGATCAACGGATTATTGAACCGGAAATCGCTGGCGAGGACTTCGGCATCGCCCGGAAAGACACAGACGATCAACTTCTACAATATCAACAAGAATCTGTATTTTGTTGATCTGCCCGGTTATGGCTATGCGAAAGTATCGCAGGAAATCCGTAACAAATGGGGCAAGATGATTGAACGGTATCTGCATGCGTCGACACAGTTAAAGGCAGTATTGCTTTTGGTTGATATCCGGCATGCACCGGGAGAAAATGATGTAACGATGTATAACTGGATCGTGGCAAATGGATATGAGCCGGTTATCATTGCGACGAAGCTGGACAAGATCAAGCGGAGTCAGAAAGACAAGAACATAAAAGTGATTCGAGAGACACTGGGATGTGGAAAAGAGACAAAAATAATTCCCTTCTCCGCTGTATCAAAACAGGGAAAAGAGGAGATTTGGAACTTGATTGAGGATTCTATTCAGACATCCACAGTTGATTGACAAGATATTCATAAATGCCGGAACTTTTGCTGCGCCAGTTGTTGCAAATGGTTTCGGCTTGTGATTTTGTTGGGACATCGAATTTCAGATCGATCAAGGTTTCCTTTCGATCTTTGATGATGCACTGTACGGTGTACCAGTTCGAATCGTTGTAAAAGTAGTCCGCATAGATTTCGGACTCTTTTTTTACGTTGATACGCTCTGCCTTGAGATATTCTAAGATATCTTCCTTGATGGCGTAAGGCAGACGGTTCTCAAAATAGGAGAGTGCCTCCTCGCCGGAGCTTGTGATCTTATAATGAATCGTGTCGCGGATTGTGTCCGTGGAGATGAACTCATCGTTGATCAGCTCGCTTAAGGACTCGTGCAGATTGAACACACTCGTGTAATCTTTTCCAACAATAAAGCCCGAGATCAGAGAGTTCGTCATCGTATAATCGGTCCGATCCAGCATATATAAAATCATCAGTTTGTATAGTAATAACCCTTCCATGATACGTTCCTCCTATTGTGTCCTTTTTACTTTACGCTACCAGAAAGCAAAAATCAAGAAAAAAAGCAAAATTAAAGGTTTACGAGTTTCATTAAGTGTGCTAAGATAAATATAATCTTTCTAAAGGTATAAAGTATCACTTCATTATTCAGTGAGATGCCCCAGAATTAGAGAATACAAATAGTTAAGTACAAAATGCAACATAAAAGTAGGTTATTTGAAAAAGGAGACACGCATGGAATTTAGAAAAATGTCTTTGGCTGAGTTGCGGGAGTATGCGAAAGAAAAAGGAATCCGCAATATTTCAACACTCAAAAAAGCCGAGCTTGCCGAGCTTCTGGAAAATATGGAGAAGATGATGGCAGCGAAGAAAAAAGAAGCCGAGCAGAAGAAAGCTGCGGAGCGCAAAAACCAGGAAATGGCAAAAGTACGTCCGGATACACGACAGGCGAACCGCATAAAGAATCCGGCAGAAAATTATCAGGAGCTTCGGAACATTGAGCCGGAGGAAGGCGAGACAGAAGCGGAGATTCAGGTATTTGACGGACAGGAATACAATCCGAAGCTAGACAGTGGTTCGGAGGCAAATGGTATTCTGGAAGTTATGACTGAGGGCTATGGATTTATCCGTAGTGCAAACTATCTGCCAGGTGATCGTGATATCTATGTATCGCCGGTACAGATCCGGAAGTTCTGTTTGAAGAAAGGTGATATCATCGGAGGTCCGGTGCGGAACAAGACACAAGGCGAGAAGTTCTCGGCACTCTTGTTTATCCGTCATGTGAATGGTATGCTGCCATCGGTCGCAGCAAAGCGGAAACCATTCGAGGATCTGACACCGATTTTCCCGAATGAGCGTATTTCACTTGACGAGACAGGTGCTCCGGTCGCTATCCGTATCGTGGATCTGCTTTCTCCGATCGGAAAGGGACAGAGAGGTATGATCGTATCGCCTCCAAAGGCAGGTAAGACAACCCTGCTGAAAGCGATTGCAAAGAGTATCAGCACAAGAAACCGGGACATGCATCTGATCGTGCTTTTGATCGATGAGCGTCCAGAGGAAGTGACAGATATCCGCGAGTCTATCGAGGGTGAAAATGTTGAGGTTATCTATTCGACATTTGATGAGCTTCCAGATCACCATAAGCGTGTATCGGAGATGGTAATCGAGCGTGCAAAACGTCTGGTCGAGCATGGCAAGGATGTTGTGATCCTGCTTGACAGTATCACAAGACTGGCAAGAGCGTACAACCTGACGGTACCACCAAGTGGAAGAACGTTGTCTGGTGGTCTTGACCCGGCAGCACTGCATATGCCAAAGCGGTTTTTCGGTGCGGCACGTAATATGCGTGAGGGCGGAAGCCTGACAATTCTTGCAACGGCACTGGTAGAGACCGGAAGCCGTATGGATGATGTCGTATTCGAGGAGTTCAAGGGAACTGGCAACATGGAGCTGGTGCTTGACCGGAAATTATCCGAGAAACGAATCTTCCCGGCAATCGATATTGCGAAGTCTGGTACGAGACGTGACGATCTGCTTTTGACTCCAGAGGAGCAGGAGGCAGTCAACATGATCCATAAGGCACTGACCTCTGCAAAGTCGGAAGAATTTACCGATGAAATCCTGAAGTTGTTCGCAAGAACAAAGAATAACCGGGAATTTATCGAGATGGTAAAGAAGATTTTGCCATATGGAAGAAGATAGGAAAACAGCCGGAATAAATGTGACAAAAATTATCAGAAATATCAAAAAAATGCTTGAATTTCTTGATATGGTATGATAAAATCCGTATGTTGTGTAATAAACAGTCTGCTATGTCTAGCACATGGTAGCAAGTATGATTTAAGAGGTGAAAGAAATGAGAGAAGGAATCCATCCAGCGTACTATCAGGCAAAGGTTGTTTGCAACTGTGGTAACGAGTTCGTAACAGGTTCAACAAAGGAAGATATTCACGTTGAAATTTGTTCAAAGTGCCATTCATTCTACACAGGTCAGCAGAAGGCTGCACAGGCTCGTGGTAGAATCGATAAGTTCAATCGTAAGTACGGTGTTCAGGCATAATACGGAAATGACATGGAATAGGCTTGTTACAATAATGTAGCAAGCCTATTTTCATATGTATGAAAAAGGTGGAGTATGAGCAGAATAAATATCGGCGGACAGGCAGTTATGGAAGGTGTCATGATGCGTAACAATGACCGATATGCTGTCGCTGTCCGAAAACCAGATAAGCAAATAGAAGTAAAGACAAATCGGTGTACAGGAACCTCCGACCGTCCGGCAGTTTGTAATCTGCCGATTGTGCGAGGGGTATTCAGTTTTGTACAGTCGCTCACTATCGGTGTGAAAACACTGATGTATTCGGCACAGTTCTTTGAGGACGAGGAAGAGGAAGCGCTGAAGAAGGAAACGAAAAAGAAGAAAGAAAAAACGAAAGAACAGGAATCACGTGCGGAGAAAGCAGAGATGGCAGGGACCGTTACATTTTCGATTGTGCTGGCAGTCGGACTTTTTATGTTGCTTCCGGCGTGGATTGCATCGCTGTTAGATGCTGTGATAAAAAGCCATGTGCTGATCGGACTGATTGAAGGCGTGATCCGTCTGGCAATTTTTCTTGGGTATGTGATTGCGATTTCACGTATGGAAGATATTAAGCGGACGTATATGTATCATGGTGCAGAGCACAAGACAATCAACTGTCTGGAACATGGAAATGAGCTGACGGTGGAGAATGTCATGCAGGCATCGCGGTTTCATAAGCGATGTGGAACGAGTTTTCTGTTCATCGTTATGATTGTAAGTATTTTGGTGTTTATGTGTATTACAGTAGATGCCATGTGGCTGCGGTTATTGCTGCGTGTCCTGCTTGTTCCAGTGATTGCAGGAATTTCTTATGAATTTATCCGGTTTGCAGGAAACAGTGAGTCGTGGATCGCTAATCTGCTCAGTAAACCGGGACTTCTGATCCAGAGACTGACGACCAAGGAGCCGACGGAGGATATGGTTGAGGTTGCGATCGCTTCGGTGGAGGCGGTTTTAGACTGGCGTGCATATCTCGAAGAACAGGCAAAGAGCGAGAAATGAGGAAAACTATGACGTGGCAGGCATTGATGAAAGAAGAGTTAGAACGCCTGAGACAGGCAGATATTCCGGAGGCGGACAGTGATATCCGGCTTCTGGCAATGGATGTGGCGGGCTGTACATATTCAACACTGATTCTGCGTATGGCAGAGGAAGTCACGGAGAAACAGGCACAGAGGCTGCATGCATATGTCACGGAACGTATGACACATAAGCCGTGCCAGTATATTCTTGGAACACAAGAATTTATGGGATACGAGTTTGCCACAGCAGAGGAGGTCCTGATTCCAAGACCGGAGACGGAATTGCTTGTAGAAGAAGCCTGCAGGATCGCGGAAAATTGGAAGGATACCCCGGATGGCAGAAAACGCCGGGTGTTAGATCTGTGTTGCGGAAGTGGTTGTATCGGAATCAGTTTCTCGAAGCTCCGGCATGGTAGAGATCTGGTTGAGCTTGCAGATATTTCGGACGCTGCAATCGCCCTGACGAAGAAGAACCGGGAACGGTTACAGGCAGATTGTGCAGTGATACAAACAGATTTATTTATGCAGATCGAAGGAAAATATGATATGATAGTATCAAATCCGCCGTACATCCGGACGGATGAGATTCCAAAGCTTATGGCGGAGGTGCGTGATTTTGAGCCGCATCTGGCGCTTGACGGAAAAGCGGATGGATTGTATTTTTATGATAAGATTATTCGGGAAGCGAGGGAGTATCTCTATGAAGATGGATATATTTTGTTTGAAATCGGACAGGATCAGCTGGACGCTGTTCGGGGACTCCTTGTAGAGAACGGATATACGGATATAAAAGGAATCAAAGATTATGCAGGGCTTGACCGGATCGTGACGGCACGGTATCTGAAGTCTTGCGTTCAATAAAGAAGAGAAAAATGATTTCGTCCGTATGGAACGAAATTGAGGATAGTTGGAGGATAAAAACATGTTTGATAAATTAGAGGATTTGGTAGCCCGTTTGGACGAATTGCAGAATGAACTTTCAGATCCGAATGTGGCAAGCAATGCAGAACGTTTCCGGAATCTGATGAAGGAACAGGCAAATTTAGCACCAATCGTAGAGAAATATCAGGAGTATAAGGAAGCGAAGCAGACGATCGAGGATAGCTTATCCATGCTGGAGGGCGAAAGCGACGAGGAGATGCGTGAGATGCTGAAGGAAGAGCTTTCTTCAGCGAAACAGCAGGTGGAAAAGTGCGAGAACGAACTTAAAATCCTGCTTCTGCCGAAAGATCCGAACGATGAGCGTAATGTCATCTTAGAGATCCGTGCAGGTGCCGGTGGCGATGAGGCAGCACTTTTTGCAGCAGAGCTTTACCGTATGTATGTGCACTATGCGGAGAGTCGTCGTTGGAAGGTTGAACTGATGGAAGCTGAAGAAATCGGTATCGGAGGTATGAAGTCAGTTACAGCGATGGTAACCGGAAATGGTGCGTATTCCGTATTGAAATACGAGAGTGGTGTACACCGTGTACAGCGTGTGCCTGAGACAGAGAGTGGTGGACGAATCCATACAAGTACCGCCAGTGTTGCTGTTCTTCCAGAGGCAGAGGAAGTGGATGAGATAGATATCCCGGATAAGGATATCCGTATCGATGTCATGCGTGCATCCGGTAATGGTGGACAGTGTGTCAATACAACGGATTCTGCGGTACGTCTGACGCATATTCCAACCGGAATCGTGATCTACAGCCAGACAGAGAAATCACAGCTTCAGAACAAGGCAAAGGCATTTGCCCTGCTTCGTACAAAACTGTTAGATATTGAGATGCAGAAGCGTCACGACGCAGAAGCAGATCTTCGTAAGAGTCAGGTTGGTACGGGTGACCGTTCCGAGAAGATCCGTACGTATAACTTCCCACAGGGACGTGTGACGGATCACCGGATCGGACTGACATTATACAAATTAGACAAGATCATGAATGGAGACATTCAGGAAATCATCGATGCATGTATCGCAGCGGATCAGGCTGCGAAGTTGGCAAAGATGAACGAAGAGTAATAGTTTTTAGGAGGAATAAAATTATGCAGTTAGAAACATTACAGAAAGACATGATCGCCGCTATGAAGGCAAGAGATAAGGCAAGAAAGGATTCCATTTCTTCTCTGATTTCCGCAGTAAAGAAGGTAGCTATCGACGAGGGTTGCCGCGATGATATCAAGGAAGAACTGGTAGACCGCGTAATCTTAAAGGAGTTGAAGACAGCCAAAGAGCAGATCGATACCTGCCCGGCAGAGCGTACAGACCTGCTTGCAGAGTATCAGGCACGTTACGATGTCATTAACGAGTATGCGCCATCTCTGATGAGCGAGGATGAGGTAAAGGCATTCCTGACAGAGAAATGTGCGGATGTGATTGCTACGAAGAATAAGGGGATGATCATGAAGACCGTTATGCCACAGTTAAAGGGTAAGGCAGACGGCAAGGTGATTAATGCGGTTGTAGCAGAACTTTGTAAGTAAAAGAGAGTAATATTGCGCAGCGCCTCTATCATATGCTTGAATGAAAGATGGGTAAAAAAGAGGGTATATGAGTAGTTTAAAGCGCATCAGGCAGGGTGCTGCAGGCATCCTGCTTTTCGCAATATGGCTTTTGACGTGTCTCGTACTGCACAGACCACAGCCAGAGCATTTGCGGGAGTTTTCGATGGAGCGGCTGCTTCGGACATCACTGCTTCCGGTTGGCCAGACGATGTATATCTGGGGCGGAGGATGGAATCAGGATGATGCAGGTGCCGGGATAGAAGCTGTCACACTTGGTGTATCGAAGCGATGGGCGGAATACGCGGCGTGGCAGACGGAACAATATGATTTTGATCAGACGCGATATCAGAGTCATGATGGCTTGGACTGTTCCGGTTATATCGGCTGGCTGCTGTATAATGTATTTCATACCAGAAATGGCGAAACCGGCTATGTGGTTGGTGCGTCGAAGATGGCACGCGCCTGTGCGGCACGTGGCTGGGGCTATCTGGTGCAGGGAGACTACCGACCGGGTGATATATGCAGTATGGAAGGGCATGTCTGGATGAGTCTGGGACGCTGCCCGGATGGAAGTGTGCTGCTTGTACATGCAAGCCCGCCGGGCGTGCGCATCTGCGGGACGTATCTCGATGATGGCACAAAAAGTGAGGCGGTGAAGCTTGCTGAGCAGGTGATGCAGAGACAATATCCGGCGTGGTACTCGAGATATCCGGAGTGCGGAGTCGGGTATTTCTATCTGGAGGATTCTGTCAGTATGCGGTGGTATACGGACGAGGAGACAGATCCATACCACCTGCAGGAGATGCAGGCAGAGGATGTGATCCATTTTTTGTATCCGGAATGAAAGAAATATATAGAAGCGAAAGAAGTGAGGCTATGGCAGATATTTACAAAGATGTCATGTATGACTATTGTGCGATATTAATTATCTCTATTTTAATCATTACGACAATTCTCAGACGAATGGTGAAAGGAAAAGTAAATCGTTCATTTATGGAAGTGCTGGTAGTTGCATGGCTGGCTGTACTGTTTGATGTATGGGCAAGATATCTGGATAATCTGGGGGTACAGCAGATGGTTACCAAGTATGCAGTGCATATGGGATATCTGGTGTTGTCTAGTCTTGCAATGCCGTTTTATATTGCATATGTAGTATCTATGACAGATACGTGGCATCTGTTTAAGGCAAAACGATTTCTTACCTTTTTATCATTACTTCCGGTATTTGCGATAACTGCGATGATTGTCGTCAGCCCGGCAACAAAATGGATTTTTTATATCAATGCGGAGTGTGAGTATACACGAGGCAGATATTTTTCGTTAATATATGTGTGTACGGTAATATATGTAATCTATGGGCTGATTTATCTGGGTATATTCCGGAAAATGTTCCGGCGAAGATATCTTGTTCCTTTGGGAATCGTATTTGCAGCGGCGATTGCAAATGCCGTCATACGGTTCTTTTATCCTACAGCAGTCGTTGAGATGCTTTGCATGGCAATCGGTCTGATGTTTATTTCTCTGATGCTGCAGCGCCCGGAGGAACGATTGGATATGATAACCGGATTGGATAAGATGACGGCGTATATGGATGATATGCGGCATGCATTCAGGACGAGAAAGCCGATACATATCATTATGGTCAACATTACAAACTATGCATCCTTGCGTGAATTGCTTGGATATGGGAAATGCATGCAGGTGATGGCGGGGATTTCGGAATATATGATGCGTCTGGATAAAGAGAAGAAATCAAAGGCTGCAATGTATTATCTGGGACAAGGAAAATTCCGATATGTGTTGGAAGATACTCTGTCTGACCATGTTCCGGATATAGCGGAAGAAATAAATCGTACTTTGAAAACCTGTTTCGTGATCAACCAGATGTCGGTCAATTTTATTGCCAATATTTGTATTGCAGATTGCCCGGAAGATGTCTCGGATGTGGATACGCTGATGGCGTTTGGAGATACATTACAGACACTCCCTGTTACCGGCAATATCATGGTGGCTTCAGAATTGATGAAACAATTGCATTTTGATATGATGCACGATATGGATACGATTATTGAATCTGCGTTGTCAAATAAACGGTTCGAGGTATACTACCAGCCAATTTATTCTGTGAAGGAGAAAAAGTTCCATTCTGCGGAAGCTTTGATCCGGCTAAAGGATGAAAAGTATGGTTTTATCTCGCCGGAGGTATTTATACCGGTAGCGGAGAAGAGTGGAGCAATCCACAAAATTGGTGATTTCGTGCTTGAACAGGTGTGTGCATTTATTGCAAGCGACGAATATAAGAAGCTTGGAATGTCCTATATCGAAGTGAATTTGTCTGTGGTACAGTGCATGCAGCCGAAACTTGCGAATCACATTATGGAGATTTTAACCCGCTATGGAGTACGGCCGGAACAGCTGAATCTGGAGATTACAGAGACAGCTGCATCCATCTCGCAGCAGGCACTTGAGGATAATATCAAAGATCTGACCAACATGGGGATGAAATTCTCTTTGGATGATTTCGGAACCGGATATTCGAATATGCAGCGTATCGTAAAATTACCATTCGATATTATTAAATTAGACCGGACATTTACGGAATTATATGACAATCCGAAGCTTGGGATTGTGCTGACGAATGCAATCAATATGATCAAGGCAATGAAGATGAAGATTGTAGTGGAAGGCGTGGAGACAGAAGAGATGTTGAAGCTTTTCTCGGAGCTTGAATGTGAATATATTCAGGGATATTATTTTTCAAAGCCAATTCCGCGGGAAGAATTCGTAAAATTTATCCAGGCATCCTCATAAGAGGAACGCCTGGATTTTCTTTTTCTTATATTATTTCGTTTTTCTAAGCTCGTTAATACGTTCTTTGATGGATTCAAATTCAGCCTTGTGTTTAAAGGATACAGAACCCGGGTTACGGCTTAAGATACGTGTAGCATGCTTGCGCATCTTCTGGGAGCGGTGATCAACACGATCTCTGGCTGCCTGGAGCCGGTTCTGGAATTCTTCGGTGAGTTCTTCTTTGCTCTTGTTAAATTCTAATCCTTTCTCTTTCAGATAATCCTGGAACTTTGTCTTGTCGTCCTCCGCAAAGGCATGTATCACATCAAGACGTTTCTGCAGACGCTGGACTTCCTCGTTTTCAAGGATGATCTTCTTTAAATCAAATGCTTCCTGTGCAGATGTAATCATATCCCAGATAAAATAAACCGCGAATATGATATCGATGACCATCAGAGGTACAGCAGGAAGGGATAAAACAAGTTTTTCAATCGGGGTATGCACAAGCCCGGTCAGAAGCAGTGCACAGACGCCCCATGTGAGAGAACAGCCAAGACAGATATAACCGTGCAGGTTACAGAAGTCGTAGGTGTAATCCCAGTATTTGACATGGAAGATCTGTTCCATCGCCCATCCGGTAAAGTATTCAAGCAGGGTGGCACCAAGCATACCGAACAGGAAAATTAAAAAATAGTTATTGCGGACCGGAATGGTGGAAATCAGAATGATCACAGCACCAAATCCGTAAATCGGAAGAAACGGACCATGCAGGAATCCGCGATTGACCCATTTCCTGTGTTCCCATGATACATATAAGCTTTCACCGATCCATCCGATGAGGCAGTAGATGATGAAAAAGGCAATCCATTGCCAGAGATTATAAGCGAACATAATATCCTCCTTTGTGTTTGTGTATAAAGATAACATAAGTATAACATTTGTTGTTTGTGAAGAAAATATACATTTTCAAATATATATATGGAACCGTTCAAATAATTGAAATGATGCTGCAGGCATCATAGCAAATCGCTCCAGGCACTGCTGAGCCGTTCGATTACGACCGGGATATCGTCCATGTTAAGTCCGGAATAGTTGATGATCGCGGTGTGGTCGTACCGGCTTATATCGGATTTGAAATCATAGCTGTAATAATCGGAGACGAATGCGAGTGTGATATCGTGTGTCTGAGCCATCGCCTGTAATTCCTGATCACTTTTTTTGCTGTCAATATGCAGCAGAAAATGCAGCCCTGCATTTTCCTGGCTGATTGTAATCCTATCAGCAATTGGACTTTGCTTAAACCCTGCAATCAACTCATCACGCAGGCTGCGATAGTGGTTCCGCATACGATTGATATGTTTCTCGAAATATTGATCCCGTATAAAGGCTGCAAGTGTATACTGCTCGAAATTCGATACCGTACAGGCATAAAAGCCAAGCTTGTTGTAATACAGGTGAAGCAGGGACTTGGGAAGGACCATATAGCTGATACGGATCGTGGAGGCAAGGCTTTTGGTAAAGGTGTTAAAATAGATAACCTTGTCCGTGGTATCCATTGAGAACAGGGAAGGAATCGGCTTTCCCTGCAGACGGAATTCGCTGTCGAAATCATCTTCGATAATATAGCGGGAATTCGATTCGTTTGCCCATTGCAAAAGTCCATATCTCCGGCTCACAGAAGTTACAATACCGGTTGGGAAATGGTGGGATGGAGATATCTGGATGATGTCGGGAATCGTCAGATTCCGGGCATCTAATTGAATCCCCTCCTCGTCCATCTCGAGCGGTGCAACCTTCACACCGAGAGCCTCATAGATGCTGCGGATCTTCTTGGAACTCGGATTTTCCAGTCCGTAGACTAGATCCCGTCCAAGCAGCTGTACGATCAGACCATACAGGTATTCTGTTCCGGCACCGATCATGATCTGCTCCGGGGATGCGTTGATGCCACGGAATTCGTGTAGATGTCTGGCAATGGCTGTGCGTAATTCCGGTACACCGCCTGCAGGTGGGGGTACTAACAGATCCGGACTTTGCTCGCTTAAGATCTGACGAGTCAGCTTCGCCCAGATAGAAAAAGGAAAATTCTCCGGAGCTGTATGATTGGAAACCAGGTTGATGGAATTGTCATGAACATAAGCTTTTTTTGTTTCAATAAGGTCAGATTCGTTGCTTGTGGAAGTAATCTGACTTTGTATCGGGGAAACGAAGAATCCGCTTTTGGGTTTGGAATAGATGTATCCTTCTGCCATAAGCTGCCCATATGTGTTTTCAACCGTGACAATACTGATGCCGTGATTGCTTGCAAATGCACGTTTGGATGGCAGCTTTTCATTTGGGGATAAAACACCGTTTATAATGTCAGTTTTCATGCAGTTATAAAGGTATTCATACAGACTTTGACCGCCGCGTTTATCGAAAGAGTAGGTTAACATGATAAGCTCCTTTTTCTGTATTCTGGCATTGTGAGATAAAAATGCCGTTATTTTATATAGAATTGGATGTTTTCTTTTAAAAAGTATAAACTATATTTATATTTTTGTAAATCTGACATTTTTAGATATTTTACAATTGGAGATTTACACAAGGTCAAAGTGACTATATAGTTAGAGAAAATAAAAAAGAGGTGTTTAACATGACAGATAAAAAGGTTTTGACAATTCAGGATATTTCATGTATGGGACAGTGTTCCCTTACAGTCGCACTTCCAATCATTTCGGCATGTGGCGTAGAGACTATTATACTGCCTTCGGCTGTGCTGTCCACACATACAGGCGGATTTACCGGGTATACATTCCGTGATCTGACGGAGGATATCCCTGGCATTATGGATCACTGGGAAAAAGAAAAAATCAGCTTTGACTGCCTGTACACCGGATACCTCGGCAGTATCACGCAAATCGAATATGTGTATGATCTGAAAAAACGTGTTGTGAAGGAAGATGGACTTCTGATCGTGGATCCGGCGATGGCGGATAACGGAAGCCTGTACTATGGATTTGATGATGCGTTTGTTGCACAGATGGCAAAGCTCTGTGGCAGTGCGGATATTATCCTTCCGAATATTACAGAGGCGGCATTTATGACTGGCTGTGAACTGCGGTTAGAAGGACAGGATGAAGCGTATGTACAGATGATTTTAGAGGCTCTTGCGAAGCTTGGCTGCAAGAAGATTGTTTTAAAAGGCATCAGCTTTGAAGATGATAAGATCGGAGTTGTCGTATATGACTGCGCAGGGAAAAAAGCAGAATATTATTTCACAGAGAAGGTGCCAAAGAGCTCACATGGAACCGGCGATTGTTATGCGGCAGCTTTTACAGGTGCGATGATGCAGGGAAAGACGATTTCCGAAGCTGCAAAGATGGCTGCTGATTTCGTTGTGGACAGTATTAAGAAAACAGACGACGGACACTGGTATGGCGTATGCTTTGAACGTGCATTGCCGATGCTTGTGACGGAATTGAACAAATAAATGCGTATTACTTATATCTGAATCCCCAAGGAAGGATTGCATTGGTTTTGGCCGTGCAATCCTTTATTCTTTGTTGCCGATTCCGGTTATTTTGTATATAATATGGATATCTACGAAATAAGGAGGCATATATGAATATATTGATTGCCCTTGGCATACCTTTTATAGGAACAACTCTTGGCGCGGCAATGGTATTTTTTATGAAAGAAAAAATCGCTCCGAAGCTTGAGAAAGCGTTGCTCGGCTTTGCGTCCGGCGTGATGATTGCTGCATCGGTCTGGTCGCTTCTGATTCCTTCGATCGATATGACGGAGGCACAGGGCGGCATCGCGTGGGTGCCAGCGGTGGTCGGCTTTTTGCTTGGCATCGCATTTTTATTGTTATTGGATACCCTGATTCCGCATCTGCACTTAAACAGTGATAAGCCGGAGGGTGTACATACGAAGATCAGTAAGACACTGATGATGCTGTTTGCAATCACGCTGCACAATATACCGGAAGGCATGGCGGTCGGTGTCACGATTGCCGGTGCGCTTGCAGGCAATGCCGGAATTACGATTACGGGTGCATTTGCCCTGTCACTTGGTATTGCGATTCAGAATTTCCCGGAGGGCGCGATTGTCTCTATGCCGTTAAAGGGCGAAGGTATGGGAAAACCGAAAGCATTTCTGTGTGGTATGGCATCCGGCGCAGTGGAGCCGGTGTTTGGATTTCTGACAATCCTGCTTGCAGCGCAGATGACGAAGATTCTTCCGTATTTCCTGTCTTTTGCAGCTGGTGCGATGATCTATGTTGTTGTGGAGGAACTGATCCCGGAAGCACAGGCGGGCGAGCATACGAATATCGGAACGATCGGTACAGCAATCGGCTTTGCGCTGATGATGGTGCTCGATGTGGCACTTGGATAAATAATTTAATATAGAGTCAGTTAGAATAAGGAGTGGAATAAAATGAAAGTATTGATGTTGAATGGAAGTTCCCATATCAATGGAACGACGATGGCAGCCTTGACCGAGGTCGGAAAGGCACTCGAGGAAGATGGCATCGAGTATGAGATTTTCCAGATTGGCGGAGGTCCGATCGCGGATTGCCTTGGCTGTGGACAGTGCACAGAGAGCGGATGTATCTTCTCCGATGATGCGGTAAATGCCTTTGTGGAGAAGGCAAAAGCCGCGGATGGATACATATTCGGTACGCCGGTTTACTATGCGCATCCAAGTGGACGGATCCAGTCGTTCTTAGACCGGGTATTTTACAGCAGCGGTAAGCATTTTGCACATAAGCCGGGCGCTTCGGTGGCAGTAGCCAGACGTGGCGGCACCGCGACGACCTTTGATGTGCTGAACAAATATTTCGGTATCACGCAGATGATTACCGTCGGTTCGACCTACTGGAATCAGGTGCATGGAAGAAATGCAGAGGATGCGGCGAAGGATCTCGAGGGTATGCAGACGATGCGGAACCTCGGACACAATATGGCGTGGGTGTTGAAATGCTTAGAAGCTGGTAAGGAGAAGGGGCTTGTACCGCCGACGGCAGACCGCTCGAACCAGACGAATTTTATACGATAGTAATAAGAAAATACAATGTGTGAGTTCTGTGATTTTTGTGGAACACACAGCAAGGAGGAGCATATGACGATAGAAGAACAGGCAGGACTTGTGAAGCTGGCAAGTCCGAAGCTGGCAGGAACAACCGGTGAGCTTCGTGACCAGGCGCTTTTGGCAGTTGCGAAAGCATTGATGGACAACAAGGATGCGATCTTTGACGCAAACAGACAGGATATGGAACAGGCAGAAAAAGATGGGATTGCAGCGCCTGTCTTAAAGCGTCTCAAATTCGATGAAGGAAAGCTGCGCGATGTCATAAATGGTATTCATGATCTGGTGCAGATGCCGGATCCACTGTTCCAGACGAAGCTTGCCAGAGAGCTCGATGAGGGACTTACCTTGTACCGTGAGACATGTCCGATCGGTGTGATCGGTGTGATCTTCGAGGCAAGACCGGACGCACTTGTGCAGATATCCGCACTCTGTATCAAGAGTGGAAACTGTGTGATCTTAAAGGGTGGCAGTGAGGCGACAAAGAGCAATAAGATCTTATTTGATACGATCTATGCGGCGGTACGGGAAGCTGGACTTCCGGAAAACTGTATGCTGCAGCTCGAGGCAAGAAGTGAGATCAATGAGCTGCTTACCTGTCAGAGTTCTGTGGATCTGCTGATCCCACGTGGGTCCAATGCATTTGTGCAGTATATTATGAGTCATACGAATATCCCGGTTATGGGGCATGCGGATGGCATCTGTCATATCTATGTAGATAAGGATGCGGATATCGGGAAGGCGATTCCAATTATCTTAGATGCGAAGACACAGTATGTCAGTGCCTGCAATACCGTAGAGACATTGCTCGTACACAAGGATATTGCGAAGGAGCTGGTTCCGAAGCTGGCACAGGCACTTAAAGAAAAGCACGTCGAGCTTCGTGGAACGAAGGAGATTCAGGCGCTGGTAGATTGTGTACCTGCGACGGAGAAGGACGATGATACCGAGTATCTTGATTATATTTTGTCGGCGAAGATTGTGGAATCGGTGGATGAGGCAATCGACCATATCAACCGGCATGGTTCCCATCACACGGACAGCATCGTGACTGAGAACAAGGAGACGGCACTTCATTTCATGCGAATGGTTGATTCAGCAGGCGTATATCAGAACTGTTCCACACGGTTTGCCGACGGCTACCGCTATGGATTTGGCGCAGAGGTCGGCATCAGTACAAGTAAATTACATGCGAGAGGTCCAGTCGGGTTAGAGGGATTGCTCAGTTACAAATATAAGCTGTTTGGCGATGGACATATCGTCGATGATTATGCACAGGGAAGAAAGAAGTTCCATTTTGTTGATTTGCCGTAAGAGGTAAGAAGGAGGATGCCTATGGAGAAAACGATCGCATCAATCACGAAACCGAAGGATGAGGAACTCAAGGAGAGACTGTCCGCAGCGAGAGAGAAGCTTGCCACCTTGCAGATCAAGGTCAAAGAAGCGAAGCTTCCGGTACTGGTTTTGTTCGAGGGATTTGGAGCTGCCGGAAAGGGCAGTGTGTTAAGCAAGATCATTAAGAACATGGATCCGCGTTTTTTCCATGTTGAGACAATGGATCAGCCGGAGCCGACCGAGCTTCGGAAACCATTTTTATACCGGTATTTCAAGCGGATTCCGGAGAATGGACAGTTCACGTTCATGGATGGCGGCTGGATGGAAGAAATCGTGAAAGACCGCGTGCATGAGCAGTTGGACGAGGAAGCGTTTGGAAAGAAAATCCGCAGTATCAAGCGGTTTGAACGGACACTTTCGGATAACGGCTACACGATCCTGAAATTCTTCTTTTATATTGATGAGAATGAGCAGAAGAAACGGATGGAGGAGCTGCTTGCCGATGAGAACACGGCGTGGCGTGTCTCCGAGGAGGACTTGTGGCAGAACAAAAAGCATAAGAAATGTTCAGAGGTTTATCAGACTTACATGGAGCAGACAAACCAGTCGTATGCACCGTGGTATGTCATTGATGCAAAGAGTAAGAAATGGGCAGAGCTGCAGATCTTAGAGCGTATCAATCAGAATATTGAGACTGCGCTTGCAAACAGTGGACGTGCAGTACCGATCCTGCCGAATCTGTTCCCGCTTTCTCCAATCCCGAAGCTTGCGGATGTGGATTTGAACAAGGAACTTACCGAGGAAGAATATCAGGAGAAGCTCGAAAAGCTGCAAAAAAGGTTGTCGGAACTGCACAATGTGTTATATCGTGAGAAGATTCCGGTTATCATCGCTTATGAGGGTTGGGATGCCGCCGGAAAGGGTGGTAATATCAAGCGGATTGCTGCGGCTCTCGATGCACGCGGTTATGAGGTTCACCCGATTGCAAGCCCGGAACCACACGAGAAAAACCGGCATTTCCTGTGGCGCTTCTGGACCAGACTGCCGAAGAGCGGACACATTGCAATCTTCGACCGTACCTGGTATGGACGTGTGATGGTAGAGCGTCTGGAAGGCTTCTGTTCGGAAAACGACTGGCAGCGGGCGTACAACGAGATCAATGAGTTCGAGAAAGAACTTGATGATTGGGGTGCCGTCATCGTGAAATTCTGGGTGCAGATCGACAAGGATACCCAGTTAGAGCGGTTCACACTTCGTCAGAATACCCCGGAGAAACGCTGGAAGATCACTGATGAGGACTGGCGAAACCGGGAAAAATGGGATCTCTATGAGGATGCGGTTAATGAGATGCTGCAAAAGACAAATACGACGTATGCGCCCTGGCATATTTTGGAATCCAACGATAAAAAATATGCGCGCATAAAAGCGTTGGAGATTGTGATTCAGGCGATGGAAGAGCAGATCAAGAAAAAGAAAAATTCATAAAATATTAAAATCAAAAATGCAGGGCGTTTCGGATACAAACGCTTCTGCCGGAGGAAACCATGTTAAGTATAGTTGAAATTTTAAAGGTCGTTTTTTTAGGAATTGTAGAAGGAGTCACAGAATGGCTTCCGATCAGCAGTACCGGACATATGCTTCTGGTGGATGAGTTCATCCAGATTCAGGCATCCAAAGAGTTCAAGGAGATGTTTTTTGTTGTCATTCAGCTTGGCGCAATTTTGGCAGTTATCCTGTTATTCTGGAAAAAAATGTGGCCATTCCAGATGAAAGACAAGACAAAACCGGTCTGCGTGAAGGAGACATTTTCCCTGTGGTTTAAGGTTGTTGTTGCCTGCATCCCGGGTGCAATCGTAACACTCTTGTTTGACGATTATATCAGTACACATTTTGAGACACCATATGTGATTGCAGGTGCCCTGATCTTCTATGGTATTGTATTTATCATCGTGGAACGCTGGAACAAGACGCGGACACCGAAGGTGGAGAAGCTGGAAGATATCACATACAAGACGGCATTTCTGATCGGACTTTTTCAGGTGTTATCGATTGTGCCGGGTACATCCCGTTCCGGTTCGACGATCATCGGTGCATTGTTGATCGGCGTATCCCGTGTGGCTGCCGCTGAATTTACATTCTTCTTAGCAGTTCCGGTTATGTTCGGATATTCTCTCTTGAAGGTAATCAAGATGAGCGTGGCAATCACAAGCTCCGAGCTTATCATTCTGATCGTTGGCTGTGCGGTAGCATTTGCCGTATCATTAGTGGTTATCAAGTTCCTGATGAGTTACATCAAGAAGCATGATTTTCAGGCGTTCGGTGTGTACCGTATCATCCTTGGTATCGCCGTGATCGCATATTTTGCACTGGCTGCATAAAGCTATCTATATACTGGAGGAAAAGAAATGGAAATACAGGAAATTATGAAGAATATGACGCTCGAGGAGAAGTCGCATCTGGTAAATGGTGCGACCTTCTTCGGAAGCTATGGAATCGACCGTCTCGGTGTGCCGCGTATGCAGCTTCTGGACGGTGCAACCGGTATGAATCTGGAGCAGGTATTCGGCGATATGACCGAGTATGAGGACTGGTCGAATGCCGAGGAGCGTAAGCAGATCGACGCAGATACGAGCAAGCCGGTCAATATGATTGGAAGCACGCGGCTTGTACATGTGATTGAGCATTATTTTGAGCCGGAGAAGCTTTCGGAAGATGAGAAGGTGTTATACGGCTGGGTGAAGAAGCATATGGACGTGCGCCTGCAGGGTAAGGATTATGCACCGGGCTGTTATCCACCGGGCATTTTGCTTGGCTGTACGTGGAATCCGGAGGTAATCCGCAAGGTTGGTGAGGCACTTGGATTAGAGTGTTGTGTCTATGGCGTGCATTTCCTGCTCGGACCAAATGTCAACATTCTGCGTGATCCGAGAAATGGACGTCTCTTCGAGGGATATTCTGAGGATCCGTGTGTCGTATCGAAGCTTGCACCGGAAATCGTCAAGGGCATCCAGAGCTATGGTGTCTCTGCAACCGTGAAGCATTATGCGGCGAACAGCCAGGAGACAAACCGGGTAGGAATCGATGAGACGATCTCGAAGCGTGCATTGGAGGAAATTTATTTTCCGGGCTTCCGTGCGTGCGTAAAAGAGGGTGGCACGAAGTCTATCATGAATGCGTACAACCGGATCAACGGTGTGCGCTGTACAGAGAGTGCATGGTTATTAGAGGAGAAGCTGCGCAAGGATTTCGGCTTTGACGGTATGGTAATGTCGGACTGGGGCGCTGTCTTAGATCCTGCAAAGGCACTTGCTGGCGGAACGGATCTCGCGATGCCGGGACCGGGCGAACCACAGGCAATCTATGATGCAGTGAAAGCAGCTACACTGTCAGAGGAGAAGGTCGATCAGGCATGCGAACGTGTACTTACTGCAATCAAGTGGATTACAGAAAACTATAAGAAGGAAGAAGTTGACAAGCTTCCGGTAGATGAAATCATAAAGCAGACGGACGAGGCAGCCTACGAGGCAGCCTGCGAGGGAATTGTACTGCTTAAGAATGATGCAGCCTGCCCGCTTGCAAAGCATACGAAGATCGCACTGCTTGGCAGCGGACATGCACAGATGTTAGAGTGTGGCTCCGGTTCTGCCGGGATTGATACAAGCCGTCACGGGGACGTAGCGGCAGAGTTTGCACGGTATTTCGATGTAGTTGACGAAGCGCAGGCAGAGTATGTGGTTATGATCGGCATCGTACCGGGCATGGAAGGAAATGACCGGAAGACACTTGCGCTTGCCGATGAGGATCTGGCAGTGTTAAAGCGGTTAGCACAGGCTGGCAAGAACGTGATCTTAGTTCTGAACACATGTGGACCGATCGATATGCGTGAGATTGATACAGACAATGTAAAGGCAGTCTTTGCAACGTTCCTTCCGGGTATGGCAGGTGCAAAGGCACTTTCCGATATGATCGCAGGTGAGGTAAATCCATCTGGTAAACTGACGATTACATTCCCGGAGCGGATCGAGGATATGCCAACATACATGAATTTCCCAGGAGATGGGTATCATGTATCGTATGGCGAAGGTATCTACGTCGGTTACCGGTATTATGATAAGAAGAAGCTCCGTCCAAGGTATCCATTTGGCTATGGCATGTCGTATACAACATTTGACTGCAAGCTGGTGGATGCGGCAGTCGATGGGGATACGATCAAGGTTCATACAACCGTGGAGAATACCGGTAAGGTCGCAGGTAGCGAAGTCATACAGATCTATATTCATGATCCGTACAGCACACTTGCAAAGCCGGAGAAGGAGCTGAAAGCCTTCGAGAAGGTGAAGCTTGCACCGGGCGAGAAGAAGGATGTAACTTTCGCGATTGCAATCCGGGATCTCGCATCGTATGATATGGATCTTGAACAGTTTGCAGTGGAGGAAGGCTATTATGATATTCTGGCTGCAACCTCTTCGGCAGCGGAGAATGTATTTGGCGAGACACGCATCTATCTCGATGTGAAATCTCCATATAGTTATAGTGTGGATACACAGCTCAAGGTCATCTGCGAGGATGATGCACTGCTTACAGCGGCAAATCAGGCGTGGGCAGCCGAGGGCTGGGATATCGGCGTGATCCGGAACAATTATCAGTATTCCCCTCAGAAGTCCCTGCGCGAGATTCTGGTTTATCTCGACGCACACCTTAGGACAGAGGAGAAGGTGGCACATTTCATTGCCGCATTTGAAGAGAAAGTAAGAACTATAAAGAAAAAATAATATGCATGTAATTGTGAAAAAAGGAGGCAGCCACTATGGCAGTGCTTGCACAGTTAGAACCGAAAGCAGTCTTTCATTATTTTGAGGAGATCTGTGGGATTCCGCACGAATCTTCGGACACACAGGCAATCAGCGATTATTTGGTTGCATTTGCAAAGGAACGGAATCTCTATGTGAGACAGGATACACTTGGAAATGTCATCATCAAGAAACCGGCGACGAGCGGTTACGAAGATGCGCCGGTCGTGATGTTACAGGGACATATGGATATGGTCTGCGAGAAGACAGACGACAAGGAGATTGATTTCCATACGCAGGGATTGGATCTGGTGCTCGAGGGAAATGTGATCCACGCAGACCGGACAACCCTTGGCGGTGATGATGGAATTGCCGTTGCGTTTGCACTTGCCATTTTGGATGCTTCCGATATTCCGCATCCGGCACTCGAAGTTGTGATTACGGTCGACGAAGAAATCGGCATGCTTGGTGCGGCAGGGATTACAACCGATGATCTGCAGGCATCGTATATGCTGAATCTTGATTCGGAGGATGAGGGACAGCTTCTGGTCGGCTGTGCCGGAGGTATGACGGCGGTCTGCCATATGCCGATTGTGTGGGAAGCATGTAATCTGATGCATCCGGTCTGTATGCAGCTTAGTGTGGATGGACTGCTCGGTGGACATTCTGGCATGGAGATCATCAAGCAGCGCGCGAATGCGAACAAGACGCTAGGCAGAACGTTAAAGGCGATACAGACAGCGGCAGACATCCGGCTCGTGTTGATCGACGGTGGCAAGAAGGATAATGCAATTCCACGTGCGGCACAGGCAGTGTTTGTCGTGGAAGCAGAAGCAAAGGATACTGTGAAGCAGGCGGTGCAGACGCTGCAGGCGACGATCAGCCATGAATACCAGGTAAGTGATCCGGATGTGACATTGAAGATAAAAGAATGTACAGAAGCGGTGGCACAGGTGATGAACCGTGCGAGCGGCGATGCAATTATCGATGCACTCGTACTGCTTCCAAATGGCGTGCAGAAAATGAGTGATGCGATGCCGGGACTCGTGCAGACGTCGCTCAATCTTGGAATTCTTACCATGAAGGAAGAGGAAGTACAGATGGGATTTTCGGTGCGGAGCAGTGTAGGCAGTGAGAAGAATCTGCTTGCTTTACAGATCCGGACATTGTGTGAACATCTGGGTGGACAGTACACGGAGAGCGGGACATATCCGGCATGGGAGTATAAGCAGGAATCAAAGCTGCGCGATGTGATGGTCGCTGTCTACGAGGAGTTATATGGCGGGAAGCCGAAGCTGGATGTGATCCATGCGGGCGTGGAATGTGGACTTTTCATGGATAAGATGAAGGATCTGGACTGCGTGTCGTATGGCCCGCAGATGTATGACATCCACACACCGAACGAGCGATTGCATGTTGACAGCGTGCAGAGAACGTGGGAATATACACTGGAGATCTTAAAGAGACTGAAATAGTTTGGAGGAACGAGACTTATGGGAAACTGGGAAGCAAATATACGAAAGGTTGTGCCATATGTACCGGGCGAACAGCCAAAGGAACAGGACATTATCAAGTTAAATACAAATGAGAATCCATATCCACCGGCACCTGAGGTATTAAATAAGCAGGTAGAGTTAGAAAATCTGCGTCTGTATCCGGATCCGGCAGCGACAAAGCTGGTTGATGCAATCGCAGAGTATCACGGTGTGGATAAAAATCAGGTATTTGTCGGTGTCGGAAGCGACGATGTACTTGCAATGTCATTTATGACATTTTTCAATTCGGGAAAGCCGATTTTCTTCCCGGATATTACATATTCCTTCTACGATGTGTGGGCAGATATGCTCCGGATTCCATATGAGACGAAGCCGCTCGATGCGGACTTCCGTATCAAAGCGTCCGATTATTATGGGGAAAATGGAGGCGTTGTATTCCCGAATCCGAATGCACCAACCGGAATCGCAGAGCCGGTTGAATTTGTGCGTGACATCGTAAGCCACAACCCGGATGTGATCGTGATCGTGGATGAGGCATATGTCGACTTCGGTGGACAGACAGCACTGCCGCTTCTGAAGGAATTTGACAATCTGCTTGTTGTCCGTACATTCTCGAAGTCCCGTTCGATGGCAGGACTCCGTATCGGATATGCGCTCGGAAATGAGAAACTGATCGGTTACTTAAACGATGTCAAATATTCCTACAATTCCTATACGATGGATCTGACAAGCATCGAGCTTGGAACCTGCTCGATCAAGGCAGATGACTATTTTAAGGAGATGGTCAAGAAGGTTGTCGATACGAGAACATGGTTTGTAAAGGAGATCGAGGCGCTTGGATTTACTGTGCTTCCGTCAAGTGCGAACTTCGTATTTGCGACACACAAGACGATTCCGGCGAAAGAAATATTTGAGAAGGCAAGAGAAAATAAGATTTTCGTACGGTATTTTGATAAGCCAAGGATTGACAATTATCTGCGTATCAGCATTGGAACCGATAAAGAAATGCAATTATTTGTTGCATTTTTGAAAACTTTGCTGTAAGTGGTTGTGCTTTTGTAAAAAAGAAAATATAATAGGGGATGTCATCATTCAGACATGTCCGGTCTGAATTTTCCTACGTGAATTATTTAGAATAAAGGAGTTTTAAATATGGAGCGTATGGATTTTAAATCTTTTTGTAATGCCGTGGTAAACGGTATCGCAGAGTATCTTTTGCAGTATGAGATCGAGAGCATCCGGCTGGAGACGGTGTGTCATAACAATGGCGTCGAGCATGTCGGACTTGTGATCTTATTGCAGGGAGATTATGTATCCCCAACGATTTATCTGGAACAATATTATCAGTATATGGTGCGGCAGCAGGCATCGCTTTCGGATGTGTTAGAACTGGTCGCAAAGGAATACAGACGGGTGGAAGACTGCCTGCAAAAGCAGGAACCGTTGACAGTTGATCTGGATCAGATGCAGAGCCGTGTGTTTTTGCGTCTGGTGAATTACGAACGCAATCAGGAGACGCTTGCAAACTGCCCGTATATTCCGTTTCATGATATGGCAATTACGTTCCGCTATCTTGTAAAGATGGACGAGGCGGGGATTGCGTCTGCGTTGATTGACTATGACAGCATGGAGAAGAGCGCATGTACAGTGGAAGAACTGTACTGTATGGCAAAGGAGAACACGATCCGGTTGTTTCCGCCATTTCTTATGCGGCTGGATGAGTTTTTGCGGACACGGTTTCCACAGGAACATGTGTATCCGGAGGAGCCGGAGGTCTATATCCTATCGAACCGGCAGTTTATCTATGGTGCGACGATGCTGCTCTACAAGGATGTGGTCGCCTCGTTTGCAGAGCAGATGGGAAAAAGTGTCTACATCGTGCCGTCGAGTGTGAACGAGCTGTTATTGTGTCTTACAGATGCAAAAAAAGAAAAGGAAATGTTAGAAAATACACTGCGGGAAGTCAATGAATTTGTAGTTCCCGACACGGAATTTCTGTCAGATGCGGTCTATTTTTACGATAAAGAATTGGGAAATATTGTAGGATAAATGCTTGACGAATGCACGTGTGTGTGCTATTGTTAAGACGCATTTTCAGATAGAAATGCGATTTTAAAAATTGGAGGATTTGTCATGACAAAAGGTACAGTAAAGTGGTTCAACAGCCAGAAGGGCTTTGGATTCATCACAGACGAGAACGGCAAGGATGTATTCGTACATTACTCAGGACTGAACATGGAAGGTTACAAGAACCTTGAAGAGAATCAGAAGGTTGAGTTTGATGTTGTTGATGGCGAGAAGGGACCACAGGCTACAAACGTAACTGTTATCAAGTAGTTTAGCTTAATCAAGTAACAGGGTACCTATATTTTATAGATTCTGCATGCATTGTTATACTGAATTTTGAATTGGGATTTGTTATATTTATTGAGTGAAACAAAGTAGGAGTCACCGTGTAAAACGATGGCTCCTATTTTTGTATTTTATTGACAAAAACAGGCAAATGGCATAGAATGAACGTATGTAAAAAATAGGACGGAGAGGAATACTATTGGGGGACAGCTTTGTATCGAGAAAAGATAGAATAATTGCATCTGCAATCGAAATTATCAGCGAATCCGGATTATCAGCTCTTACAACTAAAAACCTTGCCCTGAAGGAAAATATGTCAGAGGCACTCATGTACAAATATTTTGGCGGCATTGATGAAGTGCTCGTGGAGGTGGTCGAAACATATTCAAAGTTTGACAAAGGCATTCGTCAGACGGTGCAGGCAAAGGATGCAACCTATGTGGAAAAACTGATCGATTATCTGGAAGCGTATGCAACCTATTATGATAACTATTATGCGATTTCCACATTGATGCTTCAGTATGAAGAACTGTTACATATCGTGGAGACGCGGGAGAGGATTGCATGGTGCATCACAGAACGTTTGGCATTTCTGGGAGACTTGTTTCAAAAAGCAATGGACGCCGGAGAAATCTCAGACGTCATTTCGGCGCCTGTGTTGGCAAACAATGTAACGGGTATGGCGATGAGTCATATATTGGAACGCAGAATTTCTTATCACAAGAAGTCGTTCAAGGAAGAATATATGGATAATATTCAGAAATGGATGCAGTTACTTCAGATAAAAAAATAAGCGTGAGAATAGGATTGGGAGGCAGTTTATGAAAGTATTAGTAGCAGAGGACGATTTGGCAAGTGGAAAATTTATGCAGAAGCTGTTGTCAAAGTATGGTGAAGTCGTACTGGCAAGAGATGGAATCGCAGCCGTGGATGAATTTGTAAATGCGGTCAGCACGAACGAACGGTTCGATCTGATCTGTATGGATATTATGATGCCAAAGATTGATGGATATAAGGCGCTGGCGTCTATCCGGGATGCGGAGCGGAAGCTTGGTACACCAAGAGACAAGCGCTGTAAGGTCATTATGATCAGTGCACTTGATGAAGGGTTTGATGCAAGTTATGCGAGTGATGATTATGAGGAGTACATGTGTAAACCGATTGATATCATGAAGTTTGACAGCCTGATTCGCAAGCTTGAGATCATCTAGGTAAAAGCAAATGGATTTATTTGATTATATGAGAGAGACAAACATGAAGAAGGGCGAATCCCCGCTTGCAAAGCGGCTTCGACCGACTTCATTGGACGAGGTAGTAGGGCAGGAGCACATTCTTGGAAAGGATAAGCTGTTGTACCGTGTGATACAGGCAGATAAGCTCAGCTCGATTATCTTATATGGTCCACCAGGGACGGGGAAGACAACGCTTGCGATGGTGATTGCCAATACGACGAGCGCGGTATTTAAGGAACTGAATGCGACGACTGCCGGGAAGAAGGATATCGAGGCAGTGGTGAAGGAATCAAAAGATAATCTCGGAATGTATGGCAAGAAGACGATTCTTTTTGTGGACGAGATTCATCGGTTTAACAAAGCGCAGCAGGATTATCTTCTCCCGTTTGTAGAGGATGGAACGGTAATACTGATAGGCGCGACAACGGAGAACCCTTATTTTGAAGTGAATTCTGCGTTAATATCGCGCTCTTCTATTTTTCAGTTAAAACCGTTGTCGAAGGAGAACATCAAGACGTTGATCCGGCGTGCAGTGACCGATACCGAAAAGGGTATGGGAAGCTATGACGCGGAGATTACGGAGGAGGCAGTTGATTTTCTGGCAGATATGTCGGAGGGCGATGCGAGACATGCACTGAATGCAGTTGAGCTTGGCATCCTGTCGACCGAGCGGAATCCGGAGACGGGGAAGATTGTGATAGATCTTCCTGTGGCGGAGGAGTGCATTCAGCGGCGCTCCATACGATATGATAAAGACGGAGATAACCACTATGACATTATTTCCGCGTTTATAAAAAGCATGCGCGGTTCCGATCCGGATGCCGCCGTGTATTATCTGGCAAAGATGTTATACGCAGGGGAGAGCGTGACATTTATCGCCAGAAGAATTATGATTTGTGCCAGTGAGGATGTCGGCAACGCAGACCCGCAGGCAATACAGGTGGCAACCGCATGTGCACAGGCAGTGGAACGTGTTGGTATGCCAGAGGCGCAGATCATATTGGCGCAGGCGGCAACCTATGTGGCATGTGCACCGAAGAGCAATGCGGTAGTCAATGCGATTTTCGATGCGATGCAGGCAGTCAAAGAGGTTGGAAACTGTCAGGTGCCGGTCTATCTCCGGGATGCGCATTATTCCGGGGCGGAAAAGCTTGGAAACGTTGGATACAAGTATGCACATGACTATGAAAATCATTATGTGGAACAGCAGTATCTGCCGGATCAGTTAGTAGGGAGAACATTCTATAAGCCGGGGAATCTCGGATATGAAAAGCATATACAGGATTGGTTTCACCTGATAAAAAAAGAAAAGTAAGAGGTATGGAAATGAAGAAAAAGGGAATCATCATTTTAATTGTAGTACTGCTTGTTCTTGCAGGCGCAGCCGGAGCAATTTATTATGTTCTGCATAATAAAAAGGCATCGAACGAAGAGTTGGTATATGCCACAAAGATATCCGACTTAAATGGAGGATATGACCTGACAGAAAGCCGCTATATGGGAACGGTTGAGTCACAGGAGGTCAAGGGTGTAAACCGTGACAGTGACAAGAAAGTCAAGGAATTGTATGTGAAGGAAGAAGATGAAGTCAAGGCAGGTGACGTACTGTTTGAGTACGATACCGAGTCCATGGAGCTGCAGCTTCGCCAGTTGGAGCTAGAGCTTACAAGTATCAACAATAACATTGCGACACTGAATCAACAGATTGCATCGCTTACGACAGAGAAGGCAGCAGCACCGGCTGAGGAGCAGCTAAGCTACAGCGCACAGATCCAGAATCTGCAGGCACAGGTCAATCAGGCAAATTATGATGCAAGTGCAAAGCAGCTGGAGATTGATCGTCAGAAGCTCTCTATGGAGAATACAAAGGTTGTTGCTCCGATGGATGGTATTATCAAGACAATCAATGAGAACAATTCGACAAGCAGCTCGGATGATGATAGCAGCAATAGTAATTCGGATAATGGTTCAGATTCGACAAGCAACGCGTATATCACAATTATGGCAAAGGGCGATTACCGAATCAAGGCAACCGCAAGCGAACTGACAGTCCGCAGTATGTCAGAGGGACAGAGCATGATCGTTCGTTCCAGAGTCGATGATTCGACATGGACTGGTACAGTGACAAAGATCGATCTGGAACATCCGGATAACGGAAATAATGATGGTTATTATATGGGATCGAGCGGAACAACTGCAACGAAGTATCCATTTTATATCAGCCTGGACAGCACGGATGGTCTGATGCTCGGTCAGCATGTCTATGTGGAAGCAGACTATGGACAGGGTGACGTGAAGGAAGGTCTGTGGCTGGATGAATATTATATCATGCAGGAGGACGATGGTGCCTATGTATGGGCAGAAAATGCAAAGGGATACATCGAGAAGCGTAAAATAGAACTTGGTGAGTATGATGAGAATATGATGCGGTATCAGATTCTGTCTGGTCTGACGGAGGATGATTATATTGCATATCCAGAGGATCGTGTCAAGGAAGGTATGAAGGTCACACATAACTATGAGGATGTTATGATCGATGATACAGGGGATGATGGAGTCATCGATGACGGTTCTTATGATGACGGCGCTTATGACGATGGTTCTTATGATGATGGAAGTATCGATGATGGATATACAGATGATGGCTATATCGATGGTTACACGGATGATGGTATTTTAGATGATGGCAGCATAAATAATATTGATGATGGTGCGAATATGGACGGTATTGATGGATCCGTGGAAGAAGCTGCACCACAGGATGAATTTGCGCCAGACAGCGATAGCGAGGTGGTGCAATAGTGTTACTGGAATTGAAAAATATCTATAAGAATTATATTCAGGGCACGATGGAAGTGCCTGTACTGAAAGATATCAATCTCTGTGTAGAAGAAGGGGAGTATGTGGCGATTATGGGTCCGTCGGGTTCTGGTAAGTCCACGCTGATGAATATCATCGGATGTATTGATAAGCCAACTTCAGGAACCTATCTGCTTGATGATGTGGAGATTGAGAAGTGCAAAGATAAAGAACTTTCCGAAGTGCGCAACCAGAAGATCGGATTCGTATTTCAGAATTTTAATTTGCTGCCAAGACAGAGTGCACTTGACAATGTAGCGCTTCCGTTACAGTATGCGAAGGTGCCGATCAAGAAACGGAAACAAAAGGCAAAAGAAATGCTGGAGATGGTTGATCTGGCGGATCGTGTCAGCTTCAAGCCAACACAGCTTTCCGGTGGACAGAAACAGCGTGTGGCGATTGCACGTGCGATGGTGGCAGATCCGAAGATTCTGCTTGCCGACGAGCCGACGGGAGCACTTGATTCCAAATCAGGTTTACAGGTGATGGAGCTGTTTGACACACTGCATAAGCAGGGAGTGACGATTATTATGATTACGCACTCTGACGAGATTGCGTCTTATGCAGATCGAGTTGTAAAAATCATTGATGGTGAGCTGTATGAGGGAGATGCCCAGCCGGTGACCGGAGGTGATGAGCATGAATAAGGCAAAGAAAATAATTATTATCGTTCTTTCCTGCGTAGTTGTGCTCGGTGGTATTTATTTTGCACTCCGCACCTTGAAGCAGAAGAATCAGAATAGCAAGACTGCAGGCGTCTATGCGGTCAGCGATATTGGATATGACGCTTCGGATATGTGGGATAACAGTACATTGAGTGGAAATGTGACTGTGAATTCTGAGCAGAAGGTCTATGTAGGAAAGACACAGTCCGTATCGGAGATCAAGGTAACGGAAGGTCAGAGCGTGAAAGCAGGCGATGTGTTGCTTGTGTATGATACAACTGCCAACGACTTACAGTTAGAACTGCAAAGATCGGAACTGGAGTTATCCCGCGTGTCGATTATTGATGCACAGCGTGAACTCGAGAAGTTAAAAGCAACTACACCATTAGAGGATATTCCGACAACAGAGGCACCGGCGACTCCGGTTGCAACAGGTTCAGATGCGCCACAGCCGGATCCGGATACGGATCCAGATGCAGATACTCCTCCGACAAGAGAGGAATTGAAAAATCAGATTGCTCAGAAAGAGCAGGAAATCAAAACGATGCAGACGCAGTATGAGATTGCACAGGTCAAGCTTCAGATGGAAGAGATGCAGAACGCAACCGGTGAAGTACTGGCGAATTTCGATGGCGTGGTAAAGAGCGTGATAACTGCGGATGAAGCAGCTTCGAGCGGTGATCCGGTTCTTGTTGTCAGTGCGGCAGATGGATATCTGGTCGAAAGCCAAATTGGTGAGCTTGCAATGTCAACGGTCAAGGTTGGTGATACCGTATCGATGTATTGCTATGATACCGGTATGAATTATGAAGGTACGATCACAGAGATTTCTACGTTCCCGGCGGATGGATATACGAATTACAATGGCAAGGTGGAAACCTATTATCCAATCAAGATTGCGTTAACTGATTCCACGGATGTCAGTCAGAATATGTATATGGAGATTACTTTGAATTCGGGCGCGGAAGATACGAGTGGTGGATTTTATCTGTCAAAAGCGTTTATGAAGCAGGAAGGAAGCAACTATTATGTGATGAAAGATGTCGATGGTAAGCTTCAGAAGACCTATATCAAGGTAGGAAACAAGACATCCGGTGATTCCGTGCTGGTGCTCGGCGGTTTGACGATGCAGGATTATATTGCATTCCCATATCTCGATGAGGCAGTGGAAGGCGTAAAGACTGTAAAGAAGTCGACGGATGATCTGTATAATTGATAAGAAAGGAAATCAGTCTATGTTAGAAAATATAAGATTATCGTTCCAAGGTATTTGGGCACATAAGATGCGTTCCCTTCTTACCATGCTTGGTATTATTATTGGTATTGCGGCAATTATTGCGATTGTATCAACAATCAAGGGAACCAGTGAGCAGATCAAAGAGAATCTGGTCGGCTCTGGAAATAATATTGTAAATGTAAAATTGTATCAGGGTGAATGGACCTATACATCCGGTGATTCTTCTACACCAGAGAATATGCCAATGGTCACAGATGATATAAAAAATGAGATTCTGGCAGTGGATGAGGTAACGGCTGTTGCATCTTACCGGTATGGCGCACTTTATGAAGGTATCAACAGCGGAACAAAGGATCTGGGCAATGCACCGGTTTATGGTGTAGATAAGGATTATTTCCGTGTGATGGGATATACCGTGCAGACCGGGCGACTGTTTGAGGATCAGGACTGGACGAATTATACCAAGGGCGTAATTCTGGATACCGTTGCAGCGAATACATTGTTTGCAAGTGAGAATCCGATCGGTAAGACCATGGAGATCAAGGGCGAGCCGTTTATTATTGTCGGTGTTGTTGAACAGATTGATGGGTTTACTCCGAAGGTTACCAATATGAATGACTGGTATACCTACTATGGAAATACATCCTCCGGTCAGGTGTTTATCACAGATGTCAACTGGCCTTTGATCTTCTCGTTTGATGAGCCATATAACTTGGTTGTGAAGCCGGCGGGTACAGATGCCATGACAAATGCAGGAAAGAAAACGGCGGATATCATGAATTCCTATATGCCAGCCACAAGCAGTGAGAATGTTTCGGAAGGCGGAACGGATGAAGATAGCAGCAGCTCTTCATTTAAGTATAAGAGTGAAGATCTTCTGGAGACTGCGAAGGCAATGCAGGAGGTCAGTGCATCGACAAGCCAGCAGCTCATATGGATTGCAAGTATTTCTCTTTTGGTAGGTGGTATCGGCGTTATGAATATCATGCTGGTATCTGTGACAGAACGTACGAGAGAGATAGGTCTGAAGAAAGCGTTAGGAGCTAGAAAATCAGTGATTTTGATGCAGTTCCTGACAGAGGCAGCTGTGCTTACAAGCATGGGTGGTATCATCGGAGTTGGCGCTGGCGTGGGACTTGCATATCTGATTTCTGATGTTGCATCAGTTCCGGTTGCAATCAGCGGAGCAGCGATTGCAATCTCAGTAATCTTCTCTATGGTGATTGGAATTGTGTTTGGATTTATTCCTTCGGTCAAGGCATCGAACCTGAATCCAATCGATGCACTTCGATATGAATAAGCAAAACGCTGCGGCGATGGAGAGAGCATGGAAGAAAAAAAGACAGAAACGTATGAACAAAGTATACGCAGACGCCCGATTTTACGTGTAATGGCGTGGGTGGGACTGGTTGTGATCTTTGCACTGATCGTATTGGTGATCGTGACCGGCGTGACGGGCAGCAAATATTTTATGCCGAGTCTGGCGCTGGTGATTATAGTACCGATACTCATTTATGTGGTGCTTTGGCTGGGAAAGGTTCTGCAAAATCACAAAAAGAATCGGTCTTGAAAAATAAAGGCTGGTTTGCTATACTAGATTGGATGAAAAAATGAAAGGAAAACACAGGATAACACTGTGTAGGTACGGTTATGAGTTTATTAACAGAATGGCGTGAGCATGCATATAGTCTTGATGACAGAACTCCAGAAGGAAAGGAGTTTTGGCTTGATTATTTCCAGAGAGAAAAGGCAATCTATGAGAAGATTCTTGAGAATCCGGTTGAGATCGAGGGCGGTACAGTCAAAGAACTGGCTGAGAAGTACGATATGAGCATTGAGCTGATGATCGGATTTCTGGATGGTATCGAGGACAGTCTGATCGTGCCAAACAAGGTCGATGAGCTGGAAGAAGATTCACAGGTAGCGCTTGGTTATGATCCAGAGAAGCTTTATATGAACATGGTAGACTGCAACGCAGAGTGGTTGTATACACTTCCACAGTGGGATAAGATCCTGACTCCTGAGAGAAGAAAGGAACTGTACAAGATCCAGAAGTCTTCCAAGACAATCGTAAAGCCGCCAAAGGTTGGACGTAACGATCCATGTCCTTGCGGAAGCGGAAAGAAGTATAAGAAGTGCTGTGGAGCGAATGCATAATATGAAATTAAACGAGGCACAATCCAAGGCGGTTTCGCATGTGGATGGACCTATGATGGTGATTGCAGGACCGGGCTCCGGGAAGACAACTGTAATTACAAAACGAATCAAGTATCTGATAGAATCTGCGGGTGTTTCACCCGCAGATATTCTTGTTATAACCTTTACACGGGCAGCCGCAGGGGAGATGCAGCAACGCTTTCGTGCGATGACACCCGGAAAGGAATATCCGGTTCGATTTGGAACCTTTCATTCCATATTTTATTGGATTTTAAAAACTGCATATGGGCAATCCATGCTGCGTGTGATTCCCGAGGAAGAAAAGCGGGGGATCATCGAGCAGATTTTACATACGATGGAGCTGAGCTACGAGAACAAGGAAGAGATTGTAAGCAGTATTGTTTCACAGGTAAGCCTTGTCAAATGTGACATGATGGATGTGGAAAATTATTATAGTAAGGATATGCCAGAACATGCATTCCGGGAATTGTACCGACGGCTGGATACAGAGTTAAAACGCAGGAAGCTGATCGATTTTGACGATATGATGGTACTTTGCTATGAACTATTAACAGCGCGACCGGATATTTTGGATAAATGTAGAAGTTTGTTTCCATATATCATGGTAGATGAGTTTCAGGACAGCAACCGGATTCAGTATGAGATTTTTCGGATGCTGGCAAATCCACGGCAAAATGCATGTATCGTCGGAGACGATGACCAGTCCGTCTATGGATTCCGGGGCGCAAGACCAGAGATCATGCAGCAGTTTCGCAAGGATTTTTCAAGTTGTGAGATTGTGTACCTCGGAGAGAATTACCGCTCCGATTACCGGATCGTGCAGGCGGCAACGCAGGTAATTGAGAAGAACCAGACGCGATATAAGAAGCAGTTAAAAGCAGTTTCAAAAGAACCTGGGATTGTACAGATGCATACCGTGAAGGATGAGGCGGAGGAAAACGAGTGTATCATACGGCGTATTCGGGAACAGTATCAGGCTGGAATTGCATATGAAAAACAAGCGGTGTTGTACCGGACAAATTTACAGCCGCGTCGGCTTGCCTATAAGCTCAATCAATATAATATCCCATATACGTTGAGTGATGCATTGCCGAATCTGTTTGACCATTTTGCAGTGCGGTATGTGCTGGATTATATGCGGATTGCGATGGGCGATACCTCGCGGGCGACATTTTTAAGAATTATAAATAAACCGTCGCGCTATATCAGCCGGGACGCCTTGCTTGAAGATCCGGTTGATTATGATAAGCTGCGGTTTCGGCTCCACAATAAGGAGTCCGTCGTCGAGAATCTGGATAAGATGATGGCAGATGTAAAGATGCTTCGGAAGCTGCGCCCGTATCCGGCACTCAATTTCATACGGAATTTTATCGGTTATGACACGTATATTAAGGATTACGCGGAATACCGCCAGCTTGATGCATCGGAGATGTATGAGGTTTTAGATGAATTTGGATATATGATTAAAGATATGGAAAGCTACGCGGAGCTTTTTACATTTATAGATGAATACAAAGAGCAGCTTGCGAGACAGCAGGAGAAGAACCGGATGCGGAAGGGTGTCAATCTTATGACGATGCACAGTGCGAAGGGATTGGAATTTGACACGGTGTACATTCTCGATGCAGTGGAAGAGATTACGCCGTATAAAAAGGCAAAAACGGTAGCGGAACTCGAAGAGGAACGGCGGATGTTTTATGTGGCGATGACGCGGGCAAGACATGCGCTGCATATCTATGTACCGAGAACAATCGCAGGAAAGGCAAAAGATAAGAGCCGGTTTGTGGAGGATATTACATGGCAAAAGGAATCTTAAAAAAGGGAAAAATGGTTATGGTGCTTGCGGCGATTGGAAGCTGTCTGTGCCTGATTGGCTGTGCAGCAAAGGAAGATTCAACCGAAGCGGTAAATTATGCATCGGAGGATTCTTCCCTGACGTATGCAGTACATACGGAACTGGACGGACATGCGATAGAACTTCCGCAATTTACATCGACGCATGACAGTGCGGTGATCGAAGAATTGAATCAGGACATCATGGATGGACCGGGGGCAATTTATGAGAAAGACAAAGATGGAAAAGAGATCATCCCGGAGATCCGCACAACGGAATATAGCACGAATCAGTATTTACAAGTGGTTGTACGCTATGTCGAGTATCCGCTCGTCGGTGGCTATGGAGATATTGCAAGCTACAATTATGACCGGATTCAGGATAAGAAAATTACGCTCACAGATGCACTTGTGAAGAAAGAAACGACGCTCGATGATGTGCGGCAGATGGTAATTGACAGTTGTTTACGGATGAAAGAACTGTCAGACAAAGAAACATCCATCTACGGTGTGACAGTAGATGGATTTTCATTGGATGCAAATGATAATTGTACATTTTATGGAAATGTCGATCTGTGTCTGAACGGAACGACGCAGTGGTCATACATTTACAGCTTCCAGTTTGAAACACAGACAGTGGAAATCTATGACCTTACAGAATAGAGAAGCTTACATATCTTCGTAGGCTTCGTTATCTAAAAGCTCGTCGAACGCATCGGCAACGATCTCGTATTCCTCTTCGGAATCGATCATGCCAAGTTCGACGTCGTCACCTTCCTTCTCTGTGTAACGGTAGAGGAAGACGTCGTCTTCTTCGTAGCCTTCTATGACTTTGTCCGGAAGCAATGCGATATACTGCTGACCTTCGACTGGGAAGATGGCAATGACACTGCAATGAAGCTCTGTGCCATCATCTAACACCATGTCTACATAGTCATCGTCGTCGGTATTATCGGTTGAAAATGATCTGTTTTTATCGTCCATAGTATGAATCTCCTTTACATTTTTTGGATTTTGTATTGAAAAAGAAAAATCCTTGTCTATAATAGTTTAAGGGAATTTGTATCATAGGTCAACTATAAAATAAGGGAAAGAGAAAAAGGAAAGAAACGTGAAACAGGTATTACAGTATTTCAAGAATTACAAATGGAAAGCAATTTTAGCACCATTATTCAAGATGTTAGAAGCGGCCTTTGAGCTTTTGGTACCGCTCGTTATGGCGGCAATCATTGATAACGGTATTGCGGGAAATGACAAGCCATATATTTATAAGATGGCATTTGTCATGGTTGGACTCGGCGTAATTGGACTTGGATGTTCCATCACAGCACAGTATTTTTCAGCGAAAACGGCAATGGGAATCGGAAAGGAGATCCGGTATGATCTGTTCAAGCATATCGAGACACTTTCCTATACAGAGATTGATAAGCTCGGTAGTGCGACGCTCATCACACGTATGACGAGTGATGTCAATCAGGTACAGACGGGAATCAATATGTTCCTGCGTCTGTTTATGCGTTCACCGTTTATCGTATTCGGTGCAACGATCATGGCGTTTTCTGTGAATGCGAAGGCATCGCGTGTGTTCTTCATCACGCTTCCGGTTCTGATCGTGATCGTATTTGGAATCATGCTTGTTTCGATTCCTTTGTATAAGAAAGTACAGAGCAAGCTTGACACAGTAACATTGAAATCCAGAGAGAATCTGTCCGGTGTGCGTGTCATCCGTGCATTTAATCAGGAGAAGAAGGAAAAAGAGGAGTTTGCCGAGGTAACGGAAGCACTGACGAAAGGACAGCTTTTCGTCGGAAAGATTTCTTCTTTCTTAAATCCGCTGACATACGCAGTCATTAACCTGTCGATTGTAGCCCTGATCTGGGGCGGCGCAAAGCAGGTAGATCTCGGTATCTTGAAACAGGGTCAGGTCTACGCACTTGTAAACTACATGTCACAAATTCTGATTGAACTTGTAAAGCTTGCCAACCTGATCATTACCGAGACCAAGGCAGTTGCCTGTGCAAACCGTCTTGGAGCAATCTTTGAGACGACAAGCAGCCAGACATATGAGACTGCACCCGTGGAAGCAGCCGGCGGTACAGCGATTCCGAAGGTGGAGTTTGTCGATGCAGGTCTCACGTATGCGGAGGCAAAGGAATCTTCTATCGAGGGCTTATCGCTGAAGGTAAAACGTGGCGAGACGATTGGTATTATCGGAGGTACCGGCTCTGGTAAGTCCACACTTGTGAATCTGATCCCACGTTTCTATGACTGTACGCAGGGAAGCATCAAGATCGACGGTGTGGATGTAAAAGAATATCCGAAGGAACAGTTGATTGAAAAGATTGGTGTCGTTCCACAGAAGGCAGTGCTGTTTTCTGGAACGATCGCAGATAATATCCGCTGGGGCAAGGAAGATGCAACGAAAGAGGAGATCGAGGAAGCACTTTCAATCGCACAGGCGGAGGATTTTGTACAGCAAAAAGAGGGCGGTATCGAGTTTGTGCTGAACCAGGGCGGTAAGAATCTGTCCGGTGGGCAGAAACAGAGACTGACGATTGCACGTGCGCTTGTGAAGAAGCCGGAAATCCTGATCCTTGATGACAGTTCTTCCGCTCTTGACTATGCAACAGATGCCGCACTCCGGAAAGCCATCAAGGAGAAGACGGATCACACGACCGTATTCCTCGTATCGCAGCGTGCATCCTCCATCATGTATGCAGATAAGATCGTCGTTTTGGACGATGGTAAGATCGCAGGGATAGGCGATCATGATACACTGATGAAGAATTGCCCGGTATATCAGGAGATCTACGCATCCCAGAACAAGGAGGTGAAGGCAGATGTCTAAGGATAAGAAAAAGAAGCTGCAGGGCTTTGATAAAGCTGTGTTGAAGCGTGTATTGACACACATCAAGAAATACCGTATTCTGGTCATCCTTTCGTTTGTCTGTGCAATGATCACCGTTGCCTCAACCTTGTATGCACCGATTCTGACCGGTGATGCAATCGACTTGATCGTCGGAAAAGGTCTGGTTGACTTCGATGGAATCAAGGACATCATCTATACATTTGTGATGGTAACCGTTGTGACAGTGCTTTCACAGTGGTTTATGAATATTATTAACAACCATATCACATATTCCGTTGTGCGGGATATCCGTATCGAAGTATTTAATCATATGGAGGAGCTTCCGCTTTCCTATATTGATTCGCACAAGCATGGCGATATCGTGAGCCGTATCGTGTCGGATATCGACCAGTTTGCAGACGGACTTCTGATGGGATTTACACAGCTGTTCACCGGAATCGTAACGATTCTTGCAACGCTTGGATTTATGATAGCTGTAAATGTACCGATCGCGTTGGTTGTAATTGTATTGACGCCACTTTCCCTGTTTGTAGCATCGTTTATTGCGAAGCGTACCTATCATCTGTTCCACCGGCAGTCTGAGACGCGTGGAGATATCACATCGCTTGTTGACGAGATGATCGGGCAGCAGAAGATTGTGCAGGCATTTGGCTACGAGGATGAAGCGTTGGAGCGTTTTGGGGAGATCAATGACCGTCTGGAGAAAGATAGCATGTCAGCAACCTTTTATTCGTCCATTGTCAATCCATGTACAAGATTTCTCAACAACCTTGTATATGCGGCAGTCGGTATCATCGGTGCGGTTTCCGTGATTTCGACCGGATTTACTGTTGGACAGCTTACCTGCTTCTTAAGCTACGCAAACCAGTATACGAAACCATTTAACGAGATATCGAATGTCATTACCGAGCTTCAGAATGCGATGGCATGTGCCGGACGTGTATTTGAGCTTTTAGATGAGACGCCGCAGGTACCGGAGAAGGAGCAGGCCCATGTATTAACGGATACGAAGGGTGCAATCGAGATTAAGGGCGTGAATTTCTCCTATGTAAAGGATAAGACGCTCATCACGAACCTGAATCTCTCTGTAAAGCCGGGTATGCGTGTGGCAATCGTTGGACCGACCGGATGCGGAAAGAGTACACTCATCAATCTGCTGATGCGGTTTTACGATGTGGATACCGGATCTATTTCGGTTGACGGTACAGATATCCGTGACATGACGAGAGACAGCCTGCGAGAAAACTATGGTATGGTATTGCAGGAGACATGGTTAAAGAGTGGTACGATTCGTGAGAATATTGCATACGGAAAGCCGGATGCTACCGATGAGGAGATCGTACAGGCAGCGAAGCTTGCACATTCTGACAGCTTCATCCGCCGTCTGCCACAGGGCTATGACACGGTGATCGCTGAGGATGGCGGCAATCTTTCACAGGGTCAGAAACAGCTTTTGTGTATCACACGGGTGATGCTGTTATTGCCGCCGATGCTTATATTAGATGAGGCGACTTCTTCCATTGATACACGTACGGAGATCCGGATCCAGAAGGCATTTAACCGTATGATGCAGGGCAGAACGAGCTTTATTGTTGCACACAGATTGTCAACAATCCGCGAGGCAGATGTAATCTTAGTTATGAAGGATGGAAATATCATCGAGAAGGGAAACCACGACCAGCTTATGGCACAGAATGGCTTCTACACGAATCTGTACAATTCACAGTTTGCACACTAAGCTTTTGCTTGACAAACCGCGGATTGCATGACATATTTGAAAAAGAAAAATGGAACGATCGCAGGAGGAACAAACAGGTATGAAGATTTTTAATACACTCACCAGACATAAGGATGAATTTCATCCGATCAACGAGGGCAAGGTAGGTATCTATGTCTGTGGACCAACCGTATATGACTATATTCACATCGGAAATGCAAGACCGATGATCGTGTTTGATACATTGCGCAGATATTTTGAGTACAAGGGCTATGAAGTAAACTATGTGTCAAACTTTACCGATGTCGATGACAAGATCATCAAGCGCGCGAATGAAGAAGGTGTGGATGCGTCTGTGATTTCCGAGCGCTACATCGCAGAGTGCAAGAAGGATATGGCAGCGCTTCATGTAGAAGAAGCAACGACACATCCGCAGGCAACGAAGGAAATCCCGGACATGATCGCAATGGTAGAGACGCTGATTGAGAAGGGCTATGCATACGAAGTAAATGGAACCGTATATTTCCGTACGAGAAAGTTCTCTGATTATGGTAAGCTTTCTAAGAAGAATATTGACGATCTGCGTGCCGGAAACCGTGAACTTCTTGTTTCCGGTGAGGATGAGAAGGAAGATCCGCTTGATTTTGTACTCTGGAAGCCGAAGAAGGAAGGCGAGCCATCATGGCCATCTCCTTGGGGCGATGGAAGACCAGGCTGGCATCTGGAGTGTTCGGTTATGTCGAAGAAGTATATTGGCGATGTCATTGATATTCATGCCGGTGGAGAGGATTTGATCTTCCCACATCATGAGAATGAGATCGCGCAGAGTGAGGCAGCCAATGATACAGAGTTTGCACGGTACTGGATGCACAATGGATTTTTGAAGATTAACAACGAGAAGATGTCCAAGTCACTTGGAAACTTCTTCACGGTAAGAGAGATTGGAGAAAAGTACGATCTGCAGGTCATCCGCTTCTTCATGCTTTCCGCACATTACAGAAGTCCGCTTAATTTCTCATCAGAGCTTGTGGAAAGCTCTAAGAACGGACTGGACAGAATCCGCACATCAGCATCAAAGGTAGAGGAAGCAATCAACAACAGTACAGTTGCAGATATGACCGAGGCAGAGACAAAGCTGGCAGAGGAGATTCCAGCGTTTGTAAAGCGCTATGAAGATGCGATGGAAGATGACTTAAATACAGCCGATGCGATTTCTGTTATCTTTGAGCTTGTAAAATTTGCAAACACAAATGTCGAGGCTGGTGTAACAAGCAAGGCATTTGCGCAGAAGATCTATGATACGATGAAACAGCTGATGGATATTCTTGGTATTGATATCAAGGAGCAGGAGGTGCTTTTAGACGAGGAGATCGAGAATCTGATCGAGGAACGTCAGGCAGCCAGAAAGGCAAAGAACTTTGCGAGAGCGGATGAAATCCGTGATCTGCTCACAGAGAAGGGAATCATTCTGGAGGATACCAGAGAAGGTGTAAGATGGAAGAGAGCGTAAAGACCGAACAGGTAAATGCATATCAGTACTCGCCACTTGCGCTTGCGTATATGGGTGACAGTATATTGGATCTGCTTGTGAAGAAATATTTTGTCACACATTCCAATATGCAGCCGCATAAGTATCATGTGGAGGTCAGCAAGATCGTTAAGGCGGTGAATCAGGCAGATTATATCGATCAGATCATGGAAGAACTGTCAGAGGATGAGCTGGATGTCTACAAGCGTGGCAGAAATACGAATACTCATTCCAAGGCGAAGAATGCCACGATGGGACAGTACCGCAAAGCAACGGGATTAGAAGCCCTGTATGGATATCTGTATCTGAAAGGGGATATGGAACGACTGCAGTATTTTGTGAATGGTATGATTAAACAGTATCTCGCGGGCAAAGAACAGTAAAGGAAAACAAAATGAGTGAGAATAAGAATATTATAAATGAACAGGAACCGCAGGACGACCATATGATTGAAGGCAGAAATGCGGTGTTAGAGGCGTTTCGTGCCGGAAAAACAATCGACAAGCTGTATATTCAGGATGGTCTGCGCGATGGCGTGATTTCATCCATCTTACGTGATGCGAAGAAAAAAGATGTGATCGTAAATTTTGTGAGCAAGGAAAAGCTTGATCAGATGTCTCCAGACCGGAAGCATCAGGGTGTGATGGCAATTACAGCGGCATTTTCATATGCGGAAGTGGATGATATCTTAGAAAAAGCAAAGGAAAAGGGCGAGGATCCGTTTATCTTTATTTTAGATGAGATTGAGGATCCGCATAACTTAGGTGCGATTATCCGTACTGCAAATCTGTGTGGGGCACATGGCGTGATCATTCCGAAGCGCCGGGCAGTCGGACTGACTGCAACGGTAGTCAAGGCTTCGGCAGGTGCAATCCACTATACACCAGTTGCCAAGGTGACAAATATTGCCAAGACAATCGAAGAACTAAAGGAAAAAGGCCTATGGTTTGCCTGCGCTGATATGGGCGGTGAGGTGATGTACCGGGCGAACCTGACCGGACCGATCGGTCTTGTGATCGGAAACGAAGGAAGCGGTGTGAGCCGCCTTGTCAAAGAAAAATGTGATTATGTTGTATCGATCCCGATGAAGGGCGATATAGATTCGTTGAATGCATCCGTGGCAGCCGGCGTGCTTGCCTATGAGGTTGTGCGGCAGAGAATGCAGTAAAAATACGGAGAAGAAGCGTTGGATTATACAAAGATGGACGACAATCAAATACTTGCGCTTGGACGGGCTGGTGAGGATGAGGCAACAGAGTTCCTGTTGCAAAAGTATGGATATCTGGTCAAACGGGAAGTGCGTACAGTCTATCTGATTGGCGCGGAAACCGAGGATCTGGCGCAGGAGGGAATGATTGGGCTTTTTAAGGCAATTCGCGATTACAGCCCGGACAAGGCAGCCAGCTTTTCCACCTTTGCGAGTGTCTGTATCCGCAGACAGATCCAGAACGCAATCACAAACTCGAACCGCAAGAAGCATGTGCCATTAAATTCCTATGTATCGTTGTATATGAACAGTGAGGAGGGCGACAACTTCATGCTGGAGGAACGTCTTTCCACAAGCCGGGAAGAAGACCCGGAGAAGCTACTGATTGCACGCGAACAGATTGAAGATCGGAATGCTCGTATCAAAAAAGAGCTGAGTAAGCTTGAACAGCAGGTGTTAAAGCTGTATTTGCAGGGACTTTCCTACGAGGAGATCGCCGAACAGCTCGGAAAGACAGAGAAGTCGATTGACAATGCATTGCAGCGTATCCGTGGGAAATTATCGAAAAAATAAAATTAGACAAAAAGAAAAAGAAACTTCCTTTGTTAAGGAAGTTTCTTTTTTAAAATAAGCTGGTAACGGGAATCGAACCCGTGACCTCCGCACTACCAATGCGACGCTCTACCGACTGAGCCATACCAGCTTGCTTTGTATAAAGCACAACAGAGATAATACTTTATTATTGGTTTTCTGTCAAGAGGGAATGTTGAAAACAAAAATTCAGAAAATTCTGTGAAAAATCACAAAAAAAGCCAAAAAATTACTGCAACCATCAATATATTGTGTTATACTACCCTTGTATAACTAGGCTCAAATTCAGAAAAGGTGTGGTTTGATGACAAAAAAACGATGGATAGCAACGGTAGTGGCAATCTGCATGGTTGTTCTGCTTTTTCAATATATACCCGTTTTGCATGCGTCAGCAGCAACGGAAGGTTCTATAAAATCTGGTGTAACTGGGGTTTACTTTCGTGAGACACCCGGTGGTACGCCGATAAAGGATTCCAATGGAAATACAATTTATTTAAATGGTGGACAGGCACTGACGATTCAGGATACATCCAATTCCAGCTGGTATAAGGTAACGCTTACCTATAATGGGGGCAGCTATACTGGATATGTGAGTTCCCAATACGTGGTGGCTGGTGCAGCACCGACGCCTTCGACACCGAGTGGGGATGCTGATTTTGAGGCAAAGCTTTCGGCGCAGGGGTTCCCGGACAGCTATAAGCCTTATTTGCGCGCTATCCATGAGAAATACCCAAACTGGGAATTTCGGGCGGTTCAGACCGGAGTGGATTGGAATACACTTGTAGCTAATGAGGTATCCAAATCCGGACAGGTCAAGAATCTGATCTATGGAACAAGCTCGTATCCGCATTATAACTGGAGATCGACGACAATCGGTTATAACATTGCAACGGACACATGGAGTTCCTTCGATGGAAAGACATGGTTTGCGGCATCGGATGAACTGGTTGCTTATTATATGGACCCACGTACATACCTGTATGAAAATTATATTTTTGCATTTGAGAGCCTGTCTTATCAGCAGGGCGTACAGAATGAGACTGGTGTGGAAGCAATTTTGAAGGGGACCTTTATGTCGCAGACAAAACCGGCAGGTGACAGCCGCACCTATGCACAGATCATTATGGAGGCAGCGGCACAGTCCGGTGTCAGCCCATATCATATTGCGAGCCGTATCCGTCTGGAGATGGGTTCTACGATTGGAACTGCATGTTCTGGAACGAATTCCTCATATCCGGGCATTTATAACTTCTACAACATTGGAGCATTTGACACGCCAAATGGCAATGCAGCGGTAAAGGGCTTGCAATGGGCGGCCGGAAGCGGTTCATATGGACGTCCGTGGAACACCGCAGCAAAGTCTATCATTGGCGGTGCACAGTATCTCGGTGCATCGTATATCAATGTCAGACAGAATACGTTATATACACAGAAATTTAACGTGACAAACAAGAGCAGTCTGTTCAGTCATCAGTACATGACGAATATCCAGTCACCGGCAACGGAGTGTCTGACAAGCTACAATGCATATAAAAACAATAATCTGCTCAATTCTTCGATGATGTTTGAGATTCCGGTTTATTCCAGCCTGCCGTCACAGGCAGTTTCAAAACCTGCGGATTCCGGAAATCCCAATAATTGGCTCAAAACGCTTTCCATTGCGGGATACGGACTGACACCGTCCTATGCGGTGAACAATACGACGGATTATTCTCTGATCGTGTCCGCTTCCGTAGATAAGATCAATATCACAGCGACACCGGTGAATAAGAATGCACGTGTGAGCGGCGCAGGAACGGTGAGTCTGTCACAGGGAACAAACGTGATCAGCCTTGTGGTAACGGCGCAGAGTGGTGCGACCAGAACCTATAAATTAACAGTCGTGCGGGGCACGGCAACGAACAACCCGACGACACCGTCTGCGGGTGGCAAGAAGGGCGACCTGAACGGTGATGGCAAGATCACGGCTTTGGATATTGTCAAGCTGCAGCGTCTGATCGTTGGTCTGGACGCGTTAAACAGTGATGTGCTTGCAATCGCGGATATCAATGGAGATGGAAAAGTAACCGCGTTGGATATCGTCAAGATACAGCGGCATATTGTTGGATTGGAGACAATCCAGTAACATACATGAGAAACGACAGGAAAAAGCAGGAGGACTATCATGAAACAATTTTTGAAACGTGGACTGGCAATTTTAACGGCATTCATTTTATGCCTGCAATTTGGAAAGATTGATGCACAGGCGGCAAATGTAGTGATTGCATTGAGCGCAAGCACCGTGAGCGTGGGAAATAACGTTACTGCAACGATATCCGTCAGTGGCTCGGATATTTCCGCATACACGATCTATGTGTCCTACAATTCGAGCGTGCTGCAATATAATTCCGCAAGTGGAAGCGCCATCGTCAATGGCGGCGGCGGAACTGTAACGGCAAGTGGAACCTCTGCGGGTTCGTTTTCGATTTCCTTTACAGCCATTGCAAATGGTAGCGGAAGTATCACAACAAGCGGAAGTGATGTCTATGATATCAACGGCAATGCCATATCAATCTCCCATGCAGGTGCAACGGTAACGGTTGCAACCGCATCGAACAATGGAGATACCAATAATGGAAATGCAACAACAGAGGCCGGAGAGACAACTGAGACGACAGAGGATGATGGCAGATCGGCAGATTGCGATCTGGCAAGTCTGCAGGTATCTCCGGGTACATTGACACCTGCATTTTCCGCAGACCGTACGACATACTCGTTACAGGTGGATGAGGATGTTACAAGTGTGGTTGTCAGCGCATCTGCTGCAGATGGCAACGCGACAACAAGCGTCTCTGGTGCCAATTCGATTCAGAAGGGAAAGAATACCGTGCGTGTTACGGTTACAGCAGAAAATGGTGCGGTAAAGGTCTATACGATCAATGTACAGGCGGGCGAGGATGTCGGAGATCCGGTTGCGACGATCGATGGAAAAGAATATTCATTTGTGATGAACGAGGATGGTCTGGAAGCACCGGAAGGCTTTACTGCCGGTACGACAACTTATAAGGACTGGGATGTACTTTCTTACGAGTCCCCAAATAAGAAGATCACAGTGGTATGTCTGAAAGACGAGGATGGCGAGAACCACTGGTTTATTATGGATGCGGAAAAGGATGTATTTACTCCATATCAGGAGTATTCTTCTCAGTATAACCGTTATATTATAACTGCAGTTCCAGATGGTGTTGCAATTCCGGATGGATTTAAGGAGACGACTTTGAAGATTGGAGACAATTCGGTCGTTGCTTATCAGTCTGATGATATTGCAGATAAGGATTTGTATCTTGTTTATGCGATCAATGTTGAGGGCGAGGAAGGCTTTTATGAGTACGATGCAAAGGAACAGGCATTTTTACGCTATGTACCGATGATCGTGTCAGAGGAAGTACTGGTTCCGGCAACCCCGACTGTGGCAACACCAAGTGCACCGGTGGAAGTTCCGACAGAGAAGAGTCCGTTCACAAATCCACTTGTGATTGGAATTATGGTTGGAGCTGCTGTGATTATCGTAATTCTGGTCGTATGTCTTGTAATCTTTGCAGGACGGATCAATAAGCAGAACAAAGAGATGCTGGATGCGGAAGATATGATCGCCCAGCTTGCCAATGCAAATAAAGATGTGAATCCAGAGCTTTTGCAGAAACTTGGATTGGATAAGCCAGAGGTTTCCGAGGAGTTGGAAGCACCGCAGGCAGAAACGGCGGATGAGAAACTGGCAGATGCCGTAATCGATGGAAGTACAGGCAGTGAGATTCCAACGGTACAGGAAGCAGAGAAGCAGGCAGATCCATCCGATCTGGAGCAGACATCCGAGATTCCGAAGGTAGACAGCTCGATTCTTACACCAGAGGTAAATGCACTGGTAGAGGAAGTCAATCGTGATTTCCAGACAAGCATGGGTGGTGGCGAAGCCTATGTGGAGAAATCAGAAAAAGAACTCGCGCACGAGGATTATGAGAAGCGTTCCATGGAAATCAATAACAAGATCATGACAAATTATGATTCCCAGATGGACAGCGTATTTGCAGATGGTACACAAAACAGCGCGGCACCGGATGCGTCTGCATCGACAGACACGAAAGAGTAAATTGACGAAATGCATATACAATGCTATGATAGAGAAATACTAGAAAAAAAGGAGTACGTCCATGGAAGGTGAAGCAACAGTTTCAAAGAATTTTATTGAACAGGAGATAGATAAAGATCTGGCAGAAGGAAGATATACAGAGGTTGTAACCCGTTTTCCACCAGAACCAAACGGATATCTGCATATCGGACATGCCAAATCAATTCTGTTAAACTATGGTCTTGCCAAGGAGTATGGCGGAACATTCCATTTCCGGTTTGATGATACGAACCCGACAAAGGAAAAGACAGAATATGTGCAGTCCATCATTGATGATATCAAGTGGCTGGGCGCTGATTATGGAGATAAGATTTATTTCGCATCGAATTATTTTGATGCAATGTACGAAGCAGCAATCAAGCTGATCAAGAAAGGAAAAGCCTATGTCTGCGATCTGTCTGCAGACGAGATCCGCGAGTATCGTGGAACACTGAAGGAACCGGGCAAGAACAGCCCATACCGTGACAGAAGCGTAGAGGAAAACCTGAAATTATTTGAGGGTATGAAGAACGGAGAATATCCGGATGGAAGCAAGGTATTGCGTGCGAAGATTGATATGGCAAGTCCGAATATCAATATGCGTGATCCGGTTATCTATCGTATTGCACGTATGACACATCACAATACCGGTGATAAGTGGTGCATCTATCCGATGTATGATTTTGCACATCCGATCGAGGATGCTGAGGAGGGAATTACCCATTCTATCTGTACATTGGAGTTTGAGGATCATAGACCACTCTATGACTGGGTTGTACGGGAACTGGAATACAAGAACCCACCGAGACAGATTGAGTTCTCCAAACTGTATCTGACCAATGTTGTGACTGGAAAGCGTTATATCAAGAAGCTGGTAGAAGATGGCATCGTAGATGGCTGGGATGATCCAAGACTGGTTTCAATCGCTGCACTTCGGAGACGTGGATTTACAAGAGAATCCATCAAGATGTTTATGGAGCTGGTTGGTGTATCAAAGTCACAGAGCTCTGCGGATTATGCAATGCTTGAGTATTGTATCCGTGAGGACCTGCGTCTGAAGGCAAACCGTATGATGGCGGTATTAGATCCAATCAAGCTGATTATTGATAACTATCCGGAAGGTCAGGTCGAATATTTTGATATCGATAACAATCAGGAGGATGAATCTACAGGCAAGCGTCAGGTTGCATTCTCAAGAGAGTTATATATTGAACGTGAAGACTTTATGGAGGAGCCGCCGAAGAAGTATTTCCGGTTGTTCCCTGGAAATGAAGTGCGCTTAAAGGGTGCTTATTTCGTAAAGTGCGTGGATTACAAGAAGGATGAAAATGGAGTTGTAACGGAGATCCACTGTACCTATGATCCGGAGACTAGAAGTGGTTCCGGTTTTGAGGGCAGAAAGGTCAAAGGAACGATCCACTGGGTATCTGCAGAAAGTGCAGTGGATGCAGAGGTTCGCCTGTACGAGAATATTGTGGATGAAGAAAAGGGAAAACTCAATGAAGATGGTACCCTGAACTACAATCCAAATTCTTTGACAGTTTTAAAGAATTGTAAGCTTGAGGCAGCATTGGGAGAGGCTGTCAAGGGTGATAAGTTCCAGTTCCTGCGTCATGGATATTTCTGTGTGGACGAGAAAGATACAACAGAAGATCATTTGGTATTTAACCGGATTGTCTCATTAAAGAGTTCATACAAGCCGGGTAAATAAGAGAAGTAACAGGGGTGTTAGGCAGAGGAGGATTGAGATGGGCATTTTTTCCATAATCGGAAATCTTGGCCTTGGCGATTTTGACGAATCAAAGATATTAGATAATGATTCCGGAGCAGCCGCACGCCGCGGGGCAGCGGAACAAAAGGAGACAAAGTCACCGGAGGAGCTGGAGAAAGAAGCACTGTTTGATAAGACTTATGAATGCCCGATTTGTAATCTGACATTTAAGACGAAATGCGTGCGAGCTGGAAAGGTCCGGCTGGAAAGCAAAGATACGGATCTTCGACCGATTTATAATCATATAGATCCAATCAAGTATGATGTGATTACCTGCGAGAAGTGTGGATATTCTGCACTTGGCAGATATTTTGGCAAGCTGATGAACCGGCAGATCCGGGATATCAGCGAACAGATCGGTTCGAAGTTCAATGGTATAGAGCCGGCAATCCAGAAGGATATCTTTACATATGATGACGCGATCACGCGCTATCAGTTGGCGCTGATCACAGCAATGGTGAAAAAGGCGAAAAATAGTGAGCGGGCATACACGTGTCTGAAATACGCATGGGTACTGCGTGGAAAACGACAGTATCTTGCAGCGAGACCGGAAGGTATCACACCGGAGGAAAATCGCTCCCTGTATATGGATGAAAGAGAATGTTTAAAAAATGCGTATGAAGGATTTTTGAAGGCAATCTCATCAGAGACGTTCCCAATGGCGGGAATGGATGAAAATACACTCCACTATCTATTAGCGGATTTAGCGCGCAGACTTGGAAAAAACGAGGATGCATTGCGGTTATTGTCCATCGTGATTACATCGCGGTCGGCATCTTCCCGTATGAAGGATGAGGCGCTGAAGCTGAAGGATATGATTCGAGAGAGTATTAAGAACAATAAATGAGATGGAGCATAATCTGTAATAACAGATTGATTTAGTATGGATGCAAATAATATTATGACAGGCATTCCTTTGCACGTGTATGAACCGGAAGAGGAAGATTACAGTGTTTATATTGTGTTATCTAAGACACAGACACTTCCGTCGCAGGTGATCAAATTGTGGACGCGTGAACCATATGCGCATACATCGCTTGCCATGGATGTGGAATTAAAGGAAATGTACAGCTTTGCAAGAAAGCACTTACATAATCCGTTTGACTGCGGGTTTATCAACGAGGATATCACGACGGGGGTATTTGGACGTGATGTCCAGACAACATGCAGAATCGGGAGACTGCGTGTAACAAAAGAACAGTATGAAAAGATCATGGAAATACTGGAACAATTTAAGAGTGAAAAAGCATTTTACCGATATAATTATCTTGGTATTTTAGGTGTGATGTGCGGAGGTCGGTGGAACGTCGATACAATTATTTCTGTTCACAGTTTGTATCGTATGTTCTTCGCAAAGCAGGAATTCCTCTGATTACGAAGAAACCGGGACTGACCTGTCCTCGCGATTTCAGGATGTGCGAAGGACTTGAAGTCATCTATGAAGGCAAGCTGCGGAACTACAGGAATTATCTAAAGCTGCATTTCCTGCGGGATGCAGAGACAGGAGATTATATTGTAAACTAAGTAAAGAGAGCACAACGGGATCGCTGTGCTCTCTTTTGCGCAATAAGATGGGAAATTTCCGTCTGAATGAGATACAAGAAAAGGGAGGAACAAAAAATGGAAGAACAGTTGTATACGATTCCGGTGAATGACGCATTTACGACGGACTGTGAATGTCCAATCTGCGAGATGAACCGGCAATTGGAGCGGAATGCAATCGATTACACGATGGGACCAAGCTATATGGAGGATGATAACCGTGCGATGACAGACGAGCAGGGCTTTTGTGCGCACCATGTACGGATGCTTTATGCAGAGAAGAACCGGCTGGGGCTTGCCTTGATGTTAAAGACACATACGGATAAGACAATCCGGGATCTGAAAGCGCTCAGTACAGGGAAACCAGTTGTATCGGGAGGACTTTTTAAGAAGCAGGCAAGCTCTTCGGTCAGTGATTATATCAAACGGCTGGAGGATTCGTGTTTCATCTGTAACCGGATGAAAGAGACGTCCATGCGGTATATTGATACGATCTTTCATCTGTGGAAGAAGGAGCCGGAGTTCCGTAAGAAGTTTGCAAACTGCAAGGGCTTTTGTACCTATCATTATGGAATCCTGTATGATGAGGGCAGTGTGAAGCTTCCGAAGGATGCCTATGCGGAGTTTCAGGAGATTTTGAACAAGACATATTTTGCGGGTATGGAGCGTGTAAATGGTGATATCGGCTGGTTTATTGATAAGTTTGATTACCGGTTTAAGGACGAGCCGTGGAAGAATGCGAAGGATTCGCTGCCACGGGGCATCATCAAGACGAACCATACGATCATAGAATCCTAACGGAATAGCATAAAAACAGGATAGGAATCATACATTATATACAGGCTGTCCGGCAAATTGTGTCCATTTGGTTAAATTTACAAATTAGGGGTTGATTTTTTCAGAAAAATGAGTACAATAAGAATTATGTTAGCACTCAATCAATATGAGTGCTAAAAGTAAAAATTAGGAGGTCGGGTATATTATGAAGTTAACACCGTTAGGAGACAGAGTTGTATTAAAGCAGTCCGTTGCAGAAGAGACGACAAAATCAGGTATCGTTCTTCCAACACAGTCACAGGAAAAACCACAGTATGCAGAGGTCGTTGAAGTTGGCCCTGGCGCTGTCGTAGATGGCGAGAAGGTTCCAATGGAAGTCAAGGCTGGCGATAAAGTAATCTATTCAAGATATGCAGGAACAGAAGTAAAGCTTGGAGATGATGAGTACATCATTGTAAAGCAGGCAGATATTCTTGCAATCGTTCAGTAGCAGGTAAGGCAGTATGGGTACAAAGAAAGTATTGCCGTTATCATTAGAAGATGCGAAAAAAACTAGGAGGCGTAATACAATGGCAAAGGAAATTAAGTATGGAGCAGAAGCCAGAAAGGCTTTGGAAGCAGGCGTAAACCAGCTTGCAGATACAGTTAGCGTAACACTTGGACCAAAAGGAAGAAATGTAGTTCTTGCAAAGTCATTTGGTTCACCACTCATCACAAATGATGGTGTGACAATTGCAAAGGAGATTTCTCTGGAAGATCCATTTGAGGATATGGGTGCACAGATCGTAAAGGAAGTTGCAACCAAGACAAATGATGTTGCCGGTGATGGTACAACAACAGCAACCGTTCTGGCGCAGGCAATGATCAACGAAGGTATGAAGAACTTAGCAGCAGGAGCAAACCCAATCGTACTTCGTAAAGGTATGAAGAAGGCTTGTGATGCAGCCGTTGATGCAATCTCAGAGATGAGCGAGTCTATCAATGGTAAGGAGCAGATCGCAAGAGTAGCTTCGATCTCTGCTGGTGATGATGGTGTCGGCGAACTCGTTGCAGATGCAATGGAGAAGGTTTCCAAGGACGGCGTTATCACAATCGAAGAGTCTAAGACAATGAAGACTGAGCTTGACTTAGTAGAAGGTATGCAGTTTGACCGTGGTTATGTAAGTGCTTACATGGCAACGGATATGGAGAAGATGGTTGCAGAGCTGGATAACCCATATATCCTGATCACAGATAAGAAGATTTCAAACATTCAGGATATCCTTCCACTTCTGGAGCAGATCGTACAGGGTGGACAGAAGCTTTTGATCATCGCTGAGGATATCGAGGGCGAGGCTCTTACAACATTGATCGTAAATAAGCTGCGTGGTACATTCTCAGTCGTAGGTGTAAAGGCACCTGGCTATGGTGACAGAAGAAAAGAGATGCTGCAGGATATCGCAATTCTGACAGGTGGTACAGTGATCTCTGAGGAGCTTGGCTATGATTTGAAGGAGACAACTCTGGATCAGCTTGGACGTGCAAAGAGCGTCAAGGTTGCCAAGGAGAATACAGTTATCGTTGATGGTTGTGGTGCAAAGGCAGATATCGAGGCAAGAGTTAATGTGATTAAGGCACAGCTTGCTGAGACAACATCTGAGTTCGATAAGGAGAAACTGCAGGAGAGACTGGCAAAGCTTGCTGGTGGTGTCGCAGTTATCCGTGTTGGTGCTGCAACTGAGACAGAGATGAAGGAAGCAAAGCTTCGTCTGGAAGATGCTTTGAACGCTACAAGAGCAGCCGTAGAAGAGGGTATCATCGCAGGTGGTGGATCTGCATATATCCATGCTTCTAAGAAGCTGAATGCTCTGATCGATACATTGGAAGGTGACGAGAAGACTGGTGCAACAATCATTGCAAAGGCATTGACAGCTCCACTTGCTCATATCGCAGCCAATGCAGGTCTTGAAGGCGCAGTTATCATCAACAAGATCAAAGAGTCTGAGGTTGGTGTTGGATTTGATGCTTACAAGGAAGAGTATGTAAATATGATCGAAGCAGGTATTATCGATCCTGTAAAGGTAACAAGAACAGCATTGCAGAACGCAACATCTGTTGCTTCTACATTCCTTACAACAGAGTCTGTTGTTGCAGACATCAAGGAAGATGCTCCAGCTATGCCAGCAGGTGGCATGGGCGGCGGCATGGGAATGATGTAATTACCTGAGCAACGCAGAAATAGAAAAAGACAGCCATGCGTGGTTCTGCTCGCAGAAAACCACACATGGCTGTCTTTTTCTGTTTCTATGGTGCGAAGCACCATAGCCGGCAAGATGCGAAGCATCTTGCGACTGCGTGCTCAGGTTATTATATACAAAAGTGCGAAGCACCATAGTCGGCAAGTCGCGAAGCGACTTGTGGCTGCGTGCTCAGTTTATCCCCACATCCCCAGAAACTTCCTTAACACCTCTGACTTCTCCCGGCTCTTCGGGTACACGAACCCGACAGTACGCTCCGCAACCGGGTGGGAGATCGGAAGCTCTAAGATCTGCCCGGAAGCCAGATAGTCCGTCGCAAACTCCCGTACGACACTGGCAACACCCATACCGATAGCTGCAAAATCAATGAGTAGATCCATATTATTTACTTCGAGGATCTGCTGTGGATGGATGCCTTCGGACTCCAGATAATCATCGATATGTGTACGGGTGATATTATTCTTCTCCAGCAACATGAGATTGGATTTCTCCAAAATATCTTTCATGGCAAACCCCGATTTATCTGCCGCAGACACAGGAGCTATCGGAGATAAATCGGGAACGTCCTCATCCAGATTTCCCATAATACCGGTCAGATTTCCGGCGAAGAGCCACGGGTTTGTCGGTTCCTGTGCAAACTCTTCCTGTTCCCGCAGGTGCAGGTTGGAGAGATACGTTTCATTTACGACGAAGATGTCATGAATCGTGCTGACATCCTGATATTCAAAACCGGCAGGAATATCCGTCTTGCAGATTAGTCCGATATCAATACGTCCGTCATTTAGAAGCTTCAGGGTGTTTACTGTGGAATGACAGTCGATGATAACCTTGATGTGTGGATTTTCCAAGATGAAGGTCTGCAGCTTGTCCAGTAAGATGTGCTTGCAAAGCGAGGTGCTGACACCGATCTTTAATTGTCCGATACCAAGCTCGTGGATATGCCGGATTTCATCCTCGCCTTGTGAGATATTTGAGAATGCTTTCTCGATATGGTTGTATAGAACCTGTCCCTCATCAGTCAGCGTCACACCCTTGGAAGAGCGCAGAAAGAGCTTCACATGCAGTCCGTCTTCAAGCTTGGAGATCGCCTTTGAGATCGCAGGCTGGCTGATAAACAGCATATCGGCGGCTTTGCTGATATTTCCGGTATTGGCAACCGTATAAAAAACTCTGTAATAATTCAGATTATCAAACATAATATCCCCTCGTTTCCTTATATAGCAATTCGCGTTTCAAAATTATATTCTTATTATCCTATAAATAGTAGTTTGATTAAATATATCATATCCAAACCATAACTACAAGTTATAAACAATATTCATATTATATATTGTAATTATAGAAAGAAATATGGTATGATTCTACTATTATAAGCAGAATCAGGAGGAAATGATTATGGGTATGACCATGACGCAGAAAATACTTGCGAAACATGCAGGTCTTGCAAGTGTGGAAGCAGGACAGTTGATTGAGGCAGGTTTGGATTTAGTGCTTGGTAACGATGTCACAACACCAGTTGCCATTCACGAGATGGAAAAGTTTAATAAGAAGGAAGTGTTTGATAAGAGCAAGATTGCACTTGTTATGGATCACTTTACACCGAATAAAGATATTAAGAGTGCAGAGCATTGCAAATGTGTACGTGAGTTCTCAGGCGAGAATGAGATCGTGAACTTCTTCGATGTCGGAGAGATGGGAATCGAGCATGCATTGCTTCCGGAAAAAGGACTGATTGTTGCAGGCGAGACATGTATTGGAGCCGATTCACATACATGTACCTACGGCGCCCTTGGTGCATTCTCCACAGGTGTCGGAAGTACGGATATGGCAGCCGGTATGGTGACAGGTAAGGCATGGTTCAAGGTGCCATCTGCAATCAAGTTTAATATCGTAGGCGAGAAAGCACCATATATCAGTGGTAAGGATGTAATCCTTCATATCATTGGTATGATCGGTGTAGATGGTGCACTCTATAAGTCTATGGAGTTTGTTGGTGAGGGTATCAAGAACCTGACAATGGACGACCGTTTCACAATTGCAAACATGGCAATCGAGGCAGGTGCAAAGAATGGTATCTTCCCAGTGGATGAGCAGACAGAAGCTTACATGAAGGAGCATTCGACAAAGGCATATACAAAGTACGAGGCAGACGCTGATGCAGTCTATGATGAGGAATATACGATTGATCTTTCAACCTTGAAGCCAACCGTTGCATTTCCACATCTTCCAGAGAATACAAAGACCATCGACGAAGTTGGCGATATCAAGATCGATCAGGTAGTCATCGGTTCCTGCACAAACGGAAGAATCTCTGATATGCGTATTGCAGCCGATATCATCAAGGGCAGACATGTGGCAAAGGGTGTGCGTGTTATCGTGATCCCTGGCACACAGGAGGTTTATTTACAGATGCTCGAGGAAGGTCTGACAAAGGCATTTATCGAGGCAGGTGCAATCGTGTCAACTCCAACCTGTGGACCATGCTTAGGTGGACATATGGGTGTTATGGCAGCCGGTGAAAAGTGTGTTTCTACAACAAATCGTAATTTCGTCGGACGTATGGGACATGTAGATTCCGAGGTATATCTGGCAAGCCCTGCAGTTGCAGCAGCTTCCGCGATTACAGGTAAGATCAGCAGCCCAGCAGAATTGGCATAAGGAGGAACAAAAATGAAAGCATACGGAACAGTACATAAATATGGTGACAATGTAGATACAGATGTAATCATTCCTGCAAGATATCTGAATTCCTCAGATCCTGCGGAGCTTGCAAAGAACTGTATGGAGGATATTGACAAGGACTTCGTAAAGCGTGTGAAGCCGGGCGATATCATGGTTGCAAATAAGAACTTTGGATGCGGCTCATCGAGAGAGCATGCACCAATTGCAATCAAGGCATCTGGTATCAGCTGCGTAATCGCTGAGACATTTGCAAGAATTTTCTATCGTAACGCAATTAACATCGGACTTCCAATTATAGAGTGTCCGGAAGCTGCCAAGGGAATCGAGGCAGGCGATATGGTAGAGGTTGATTTTGATAGTGGTATGATCTACAACAAGACAAAAGGAACCGAGTTCAAGGGACAGGCATTCCCTCCATTCATGCAGAAAATCATCAAAGAGGGCGGTTTGATCAACTATATCAATGCAAAAGAAAACTAATTTCATCTGGGAGGATAAAATATATGGGAGTTTGTAATAATTGTGGCAATCAGATTTCGGACGGACAGTTGACCTGTCCGGTCTGTGGAGCTTATACCGGTGCAGGCGCACAGGCAAACAATCAGGCATCACAGCAGAACATGTATAACCAGCAGGGAATGTACAATCAGGCACCACAGCAGAACATGTATAACCAGAAGGGAATGTACAATCAGGCACCACAGCAGAACATGTACAACCAGCAGGACATGTACAATCAGACACCGCAGCAGCCACAGAAAGAGCTTGGAATGAAATGGTTTCATTTCGTAATTTATTTCCAGCTGTTTGTTTCCGCTCTTGTTGGATTGTGGAATGGATTCCAGCTTCTTACAGGCAGAATTTATGGTGAGAACACTGATCGGGTATATAGTTATTTTTCTGGCTTGAAGGGTGTGGATACGATTATTGGTATCTGCTACATCGCGATTGCCATTTTCGCACTTGTCACACGATTTATGCTTGCGGATTTCAAGAAGTGCGGCCCTGCAATGTATATTGGCATGCAGGTAGCAGGTTTGATTATATCAATCGCATATATTGCGAGTGTTACAAGCATCGTGGATGGTCTTACAGAGTATATCGCAAGCTCCACCTATGGAACAATGGCTGTTTCTATCGTGATGCTGATCTGTAACATTGTATACTTTAAGAAGAGAAAGCATTTGTTCGACCGGTAAGAAACAGACAGGATAAATTATTATTTGGAGGATGAATCATGAATTGTAATATTGCAGTAATCAAGGGTGACGGTATCGGACCGGAGGTTGTCACACAGGCAATGAAGGTGTTAGATGCAGTCGGAGAAAAGTTTGGACATACATTTAATTATGAGCAGCTTCTGATGGGCGGATGCTCGATCGACGCATGTGGCGTTCCACTTACTGACGAAGCAGTCGCAAGAGCAAAGGCAAGCGATGCAGTATTGCTTGGTTCCATCGGCGGTAACACAAGCACATCACCTTGGTACAAGCTTCCACCAGAGAAGAGACCGGAAGCCGGACTTCTGAAGATCCGCAAGGAGTTGGGACTTTTTGCAAACTTAAGACCAGCCAATCTTTATGAGCAGTTAAAGGGTGCATGTCCTTTAAAGGAAGAGATTGCAGACCGTGGTTTCGATATGATGATCATGCGTGAGCTGACCGGTGGTCTTTACTTCGGTGCAAGAGAGACAAAGGAAGTCGATGGCGTAATGACAGCCGTTGATACACTGACTTACAACGAAAATGAGATCCGTCGTATCGCAATCAAGGGCTTTGATATCGCGATGAAGCGCCGCAAGAAGGTAACAAGTGTTGATAAGGCAAATGTGCTTGATTCTTCCAGACTCTGGAGAAAGATCGTGGAAGAGGTTGCAAAGGATTATCCGGAAGTAACATATGAGCATATGCTTGTTGATAACTGTGCAATGCAGCTTGTCAAAGATCCGGCACAGTTCGATGTTGTATTAACAGAGAATATGTTTGGTGACATCTTATCCGATGAGGCATCTATGATCACAGGTTCCATCGGTATGCTGGCATCTGCATCCTTGAACGAAACAAAATTCGGTATGTACGAGCCAAGTGGCGGTTCAGCTCCGGATATTGCCGGACAGGATAAGGCAAACCCGATCGCGACGATTCTTTCCGCAGCGATGATGCTCCGTTACACATTCGACCTCGACAAAGAGGCAGATGCGATCGAGAACGCAGTCAAGCAGGTACTGGTAGATGGCTTCCGTACATGCGATATCGTGTCCGAAGGCACAACCCTTGTCGGCTGTAACGAGATGGGCGACAAGATTGTAGAAAGAATCTAAGTGGTTAAGGAAGAATTAGTAGTTAATTAAGAGATAATACTTTGCCAGACAATTTCGAGGTAGTGAGATGAATGGAATCGAAATATATGTTGCAGGTATGCAAATCTCGAAATTGTCTGAACAAATTGAAGAGAAAGGAAGACAAAAATGAAGAGTGATAATGTTAAAGTAGGCATGCAGCAGGCACCACACAGAAGCCTGTTCAACGCCCTTGGAATGACAGAAGAAGAAATGAAGAAACCATTGGTCGGTATCGTTTGTTCCTACAACGAGATCGTACCTGGACATATGAACCTGGATAAGATCGCACAGGCCGTGAAGCTTGGCGTGGCTGAAGCAGGCGGAACACCTGTGATGTTTCCGGCAATCGCTGTCTGCGACGGTATTGCCATGGGACATATCGGAATGAAGTATTCCCTTGTAACAAGAGACCTGATCGCAGATTCAACCGAGTGTATGGCAACTGCACATCAGTTTGATGCACTTGTTATGATCCCGAACTGCGATAAGAACGTACCGGGACTTCTGATGGCAGCAGCCAGAGTCAACGTACCAACCGTATTCGTATCCGGTGGTCCGATGCTTGCCGGTCATGTAAAGGGACATAAGACAAGCCTTTCATCTATGTTCGAGGCAGTTGGTTCTTATGCAGCAGGCAAGATGACAGAAGAGGATGTCAATGATTTCGAGTGCCATGCATGTCCAACTTGTGGATCATGCTCCGGCATGTATACTGCAAACTCTATGAACTGTCTGACAGAGGCACTTGGTATGGGACTTCCTGGAAATGGTACAATCCCGGCAGTATATTCTGAGAGACTGAAGCTTGCAAAGCGTGCCGGTTATGCTGTTATGGAGATGTACAAGAAGAATATCTGCCCAAGAGATATTATTACGAAGGATGCTATCATGAACGCATTGACAGTGGATATGGCACTTGGATGCTCTACTAACTCCATGCTTCATATCCCGGCAATCGCACATGAGATCGGATTTGACTTTGATATTTCCATGGCAAATGAAATCAGTGCGAAGACACCGAATCTCTGCCACTTAGCACCGGCAGGTCCGACATATATGGAGGACTTGAACGAGGCCGGCGGTGTATATGCCGTTATCAACCAGCTCTGTGAGGCAGGTCTGATCAATGAGGATTGTATGACAGTAACCGGCAAGACAATCGGAGAGGCTGTAAAGGGACATAAGAACCTGAATCCGGAAGTTATCCGTCCGATGGCAAATCCATACAGCTCAACCGGCGGACTTGCCGTATTGAAGGGAAATATCGCACCGGATGGTTCTGTTGTTAAGCGTTCTGCCGTTGTTCCGGAGATGCTGCAGCATGAAGGACCGGCACGTGTGTTTGAATGTGAGGAGGATGCAATTGCGGCTATCAAGGGTGGCAAGATCGTGGAAGGCGACGTTGTCGTTATCCGTTACGAGGGACCAAAGGGCGGTCCTGGTATGCGTGAGATGCTGAACCCGACATCTGCGATTGCGGGTATGGGGCTTGGCTCTTCGGTAGCACTGATTACAGATGGCCGTTTCTCAGGTGCAAGCCGTGGTGCTTCTATCGGACATATCTCACCGGAGGCAGCTGTTGGAGGCCCGATCGCTTTGATTGAAGAGGGTGATATCATCAGTATTGATATTGATGCATGTACGATCAATGTGAAGGTTTCCGACGAGGAGCTTGCAAAGCGGAAAGAAGCATGGACACCAAGAGAACCAAAGGTAACAACCGGATATCTGGCAAGATATGCAAAGATGGTAACATCCGGTAACCGCGGTGCAGTTTTGGAGTTGAAGTAAAATATATTGAATAATTCAAAACAATGTGCTATCCTATCAGATATTGGTTATCTGACAGGAAGAAAAAGGATAAATCAAGTTGTATGTAGATAAGGAGAAGTTTATGAAACAATTAACTGGATCAGAAATAGTGATTGAATGTCTGAAAGAACAGGGCGTTGACACAGTATTTGGATATCCGGGAGGAACGATCCTGAATGTCTATGATGCATTGTATAAGCATCAGGATGAGATTCACCATGTCCTGACATCCCATGAGCAGGGCGCAAGCCATGCAGCAGATGGATATGCAAGAGCTACCGGTAAGGTTGGCGTATGTATGGCAACTTCCGGTCCGGGTGCAACAAATCTTGTAACCGGTATTGCAACCGCATATATGGATTCAATTCCACTTGTTGCAATCACTGCAAACGTAGGTGTTTCTCTTCTTGGAAAGGACAGCTTTCAGGAGATTGATATTGCAGGTGTAGTTATGCCGATCACGAAGCATAGCTTTATTGTAAAGAATGTACATGAACTGGCAGATACAATCCGCCGTGCATTTAAAATCGCACAGTCAGGCAGACCGGGACCGGTTCTTGTCGATATTACAAAGGATGTAACTGCAAATGTTGCAGACTATGAGCCGAAGGCACCGGAGCCAATCGAGCGCGTGACAAAGACAATCCGTGCAGAGGATATCGACACAGCGATTAAGATGATCGAGAACTCGAAGAAACCGATGATTCTTGTCGGTGGTGGTGTTGTTGCGGCAGATGCGTCCAAGGAACTGAAAAAATTTGCAGAGAAAATTGATGCAGTTGTCTGTGATACATTGATGGGTAAGGGTGCATTTCCGGGAACGGATGACCGTTACACGGGAATGATCGGTATGCATGGAACCAAGGTTTCAAACTTTGGTATCAATCAGGCAGACCTTGTGATTGTCGTTGGTGCGAGATTCTCAGACCGTGTAACCGGTAATGCAAGTAAGTTTGCAAATCAGGCAAAGCTTTTACATATTGATATTGATGCTGCAGAAATCAATAAGAATGTGGAAGTTGATGCAAGTGTTGTCGGTGATGCCAAAGAAATACTGAAGATGATCTCTACCAGAATCAAGGCGTCTAAGAAACCGGAGTGGAGAGCACAGATTGATGCACTCAAAGAACAGTATCCGGATCATGCAGATATGAATGAATTCTCGGGACCGGCGATCATCAACAAGATCTATGAGCTGACAGAGGGCAATGCAACAATCACAACGGATGTAGGACAGCATCAGATGTGGGCAGCCCAGTATTATAAATTCAAAGAGCCTAGACAGCTTCTTACATCCGGCGGACTCGGAACAATGGGCTACGGCGTTGGTGCCTGTATCGGTGCCAAGTACGGACGTCCGGACCGTGTGGCAATCAACATTGCGGGAGACGGATGTTTCCGTATGAATATGAACGAGATCGCTACGGCAAGCCGTTATAATGTGCCGATCATCCAGGTTGTAATCAACAACCATGTGCTTGGTATGGTGCGTCAGTGGCAGACATTGTTCTACGATAAGCGTTATTCGAATACAATCTTAGATGATTCGGTTGACTTCGTGAAGGTAGCGGATGCACTTGGAGCGACCGGTTTCAGAGCTACAAATCTTCAGGAGTTTGAGGATGCCATGAAGCAGGCAATCGAGTTAAATAAGCCGGTTGTGATTGATTGTATCATCGGTAAGGATGATAAGGTATGGCCAATGGTTGCTGCAGGAGCAGCTTTGGAAACCTGTTTTGACCAGCAGGATTTAGATAATAAGTAGGAGGAAGAGGAAAAATGGCAAGAGTATTTAACTTTTCAGCAGGTCCTTCCGTATTACCGGAAGTAGTGTTGAAGCAGGCAGCAGATGAGATGCTGGATTACAAAGGTTCCGGCATGAGCGTAATGGAGATGAGTCATCGCTCGAAAGTGTACGATAACATCATCAAAGAAGCAGAAAAAGACCTTCGCGATCTGATGGATATTCCGGACAATTACAAGGTGCTGTTCCTGCAGGGCGGTGCATCACAGCAGTTTGCTGCAATCCCGATGAACCTGATGAAAAACGGTGTTGCTGACTATATCATTACCGGTCAGTGGGCAAAGAAGGCATGCGAAGAAGCAAAGAAGTACGGAAAGGTAAATGTCGTTGCATCATCGGCTGACAAGACCTTCACATACATTCCAAAGCTTGATCCTTCAACATTCACAAAGGACGCTGACTATTTCTACATTTGCATGAACAACACAATTTACGGTACTGTTTATCACGAGCTTCCCGACACAGGTGATGTTCCGCTCGTTGCAGATATTTCTTCCTGTATTCTTTCAAGACCGATTGATGTTTCAAAGTTCGGCGTTCTCTATGCAGGCGCACAGAAAAACATGGCTCCGGCAGGTCTTACGGTTGTTATCGTTCGTGAGGATCTTATCGGCAACGCTATGGATATCACTCCTACAATGCTTAACTGGAAAACTCACGCTGACAACGGTTCAATGTTCAACACACCGCCTTGCTACACAATCTACATTGCAAAGCTTGTTCTTGAGTGGATTAAGAACGAGGTTGGCGGTCTTGATAAGATGTATGAAATCAACAAGAAGAAGGCTGACCTTCTCTACGGTTTCCTCGATTCTTCAGAGCTTTTCAAGGGTACTGTTGTTCCCGAGGATCG